>ERZ808037.324-NODE-324-length-49432-cov-7.061493_pt1 | contig 49432 bp, 51 predicted proteins | sample MGYA00380190_ERZ808037 | MGnify/ENA primary metagenome ERZ808037 (study PRJEB31490, sample SAMN06133399) | mouse gut metagenome | isolation source: J9 | host: mice | place: China: Chengdu | collected 2015-05 ...
AATTTTAAAACTGGTTTTTTGAAAAAATTCACAAAAAGAGGGACAAATATTACAAAATATTTGTCACATTAGCGTGCGAAAGCGTTGTACAATTTCTGAAAAAAGCCAAAAGGTCACAACCGGCCGGCTCTGGGCGGAAGAAAACTGTCAAAAATAAACACGTCATACTCTCCCTGAACCGCTTCCAGATCCTGCTCGCTGCGGATCGTCCATGCCGCCGCCGGATGCCTGTAGAGCCGCCTGCATATCCTTCTTCCCGGCTCCTCGCTGAATTTATGGTTGTAGGCGATAAAATCCGGTTTGGTCAGGAAATTAAACAGAAGATGCGTCATGGCGAAATAGAGAATATTCCAGTACTCCCCCTCCCTGCGGAAATTCGAGGAAAGCTGTCCCCTCACCACATCCCCGCGGTTTAAGCGAAACCACCAGAGCACCATGGGATTAAAGGATTCAATACAGTAAGCGCCGTGATAAGCGCGCAGCAGTTTGTCTATGACCGGACAGCAGGAAACATCCGCCGTCTCCGCCTTGATCTCCACGATCAGGGGCACCCGGCCGTCCACCAGCGCAAGCAGCTCAGACAGTCTGGGAATCCGTTCGGCAGACTGACAGAGGGTATAAGCCTGCAGCTCCTCGTAAGTGTGGCTCACGACCTTTCCCTCCGCGCCGCAGATTCTCCTCAGATTAAAGTCATGGAAAATAACCGGCACGCCGTCCTTCGTCACCTGCACGTCAAGCTCCATGCCAAGCCCTGCCTCCACCGCCTTCCGAAAAGCCGCCAGTGAGTTTTCCGGCGCATCCCCTCCATTGTCGTGAAGTCCTCTGTGGGCAAAATACCTCTTTTTAAAGAGGGAAGTGTCGGGCCTTTTTATCATGCGCGGCATAATCGCCAGCAGATATAAAACGGCAAGCGCTGTGATACCGCACAATGTAATTTTGATAGCCGCCAGAATCATCTGATTGTCCGTCCTTTTAGCAGAATATGTACTCCCGCCGGGAGTACATAAAGTTTCAAATGTCCGAAACCATTCTACAACCATGCCGGACACTTTTCAATATCTTTCGGCTATAATTTTCCCGCTGTTTTCACCCTTACCCGGTAAACCCCTGTCACCCGTCCGACAGCCTGACCACATCCCCCTTCTTAATCTCCTTCGTGGACGAATCAATGATCCGGCTCTCCTCCGTCACCGCCCCCTCTATAGCTGCCAGCTTATCGTTCTTGTCAACCACGCTGACAGTGATTTCCTCCACATAATATTCCGTGCCGAGAATCCCCTCCCGCTCGTTCACCACATACACATAGTTTCTCTCGTTCTCCATGTGCAGAGCCAGGAGAGATACGCAGTACGGATATTTATCGCCTGCTTTGGAGCAGATCATTTTTCCGGAAAGCCCCGGCGTCCCCGTCTCCCCGGGCAGATGCAGAACCGCCGTGTAGCTGCCCGGCATATTCTCATTTTCCTCGATATAATCCACTTTCGCGTCAATCTTTTTCCGCCCGTCCAGCTCCAGCTTTACATCGTCTCCTAAGTTTACATAACTTTTTTGTTCTTTGGTGAGGGTCACGCGGAACTGACAGGCCACCTCAGCGTCCGCCAGCAGGAAAGAAGCCGTATCCGGCACTCTGCCGCCGGTCTGCACATAGACGTCGGTCACCATCCCTCCAAAAGGACTGGTAATCTTCCCCTCCTGCTCAAGAATCGCCTGATAGGCGGCGATCTTTTCACGCACCGCCGCAAGCTCCGAGCGGTAGACAGCAAGCGTCGCGTCCGCGTTGTCCTCCTGCAGCACATCCTCTACCCTGCGTCCCGCATCCTTTATGCTGTTGTCCCGGTTCCATTTGGCGTCCGCCTCCGCGTAGGCCGCGGCCTGCAGCTCCTGCCTCAGCCGTTCCTCCTCCTGCTCTCTGGCCTGCTGCTCTGCCTCCATCTCCGCCTCAGTCCCGGACTCTCCGTCCTCCTTCTGCCAGTCGTTCTCATGCTCCCTGTTTTCGGCCTGCAGCTCCTCCAGCGCCTCCTCCGCCTGCGCCACGCCCTCGGCCGCCCGGCCGACAAGTGTGTCCTGATATCTTGCCAGCGCATCATAGTCCTCTCTGGCTCTTGCCTCCTCCAACGCCTTCCGGCTCTGTGCCAGCTCCTTGTTATGGACGATGGCGTCGATCTGTAACTGCACCTTTGATGCCGCCAGTTCCTGCTCGCCCATGATCTGCTTCATATCTTCCAGATCCACCACAAACAGAAGATCCCCTTCTTCCACCTTATCTCCGGTTTGCACCGCAAGCTCCTTTACCCGCAGGCCGCTTAATACCGTCACCGGCAGCTTCGCCCCCGCCTCTACGATGCCCTCCGCCTCCACGATATGCTCGATATACTTGGAATCTGTCCGGGTCGTGGAAACCATCGGCAGCTTCGAGGCATATATACTTTTTGACACAAGCGTACAAAACCACATAAAAGCCATAAAAACCGCCAGCCCTGCGACAATCCTCTTCCTCCGCTTATCCATGATTCCATCCTCCTCACAGTCCTTCTATCTTTTCACTCTATTCTTTTAAGCCGGAATACACAATCCCCTGTTCCAGATAATCCTGTCCCAGCACAAACACAAAAGCAGCCGGAATCAGCGTGACAAAGGAGGCGCAGAGCGCAAAGCCCGCCTGCAGCCATGAAATCTCCGGCAGATACAAGGACAGCGGCCACAGAGCCTTCTCTTCCAGAAAGGCCAGCGGCTGTTCCATCAGATTCCAATATTCCAAAAACCCTAACACTATAGCAGACAAAATACCACTTTTCCCCAACGGAAGCCCCATTGTCAAAAAGATCCGCAGTTCACCCGCCCCGTCAATCCTGGCCGCCTCGAAAAGCTGCGGCGGAATTGCCCGGAAACCGCCATAGGATAAAAAGATCGGCAGGGTCGAAAACACCGCCGGCAGAATGATGGCCGCATGGGTGTTCATCAGGGTCAGCCGGTCAAGCACCAGATAGCTGGAAAGCATCGTCACCTGAAAGGGCAGAAGCATCAGCACCACATAGAGGGCAAACAATGCCCTGCTCCCCCGCACGGAATAGGCTGCGAACGCCCACGCCGCAGGAACGCCCACCAAAAGCTGTCCCGCCAGAATGCAGATCACCAGCTTCACGGAGTTCCAGAACAGGACAAAGAAGGAAGGTGTTTTAAAGAGCAGTCTGCCATAATGCGCAAAGGTGGGATAATCCGGCATCAGTTTCCAGCGGATATACCCTTCCCCGTCCCCGAACACGGGAACCAGATACTGTTTCATCTCCAGACCGTCCATGACTGATCCTGTCAATATTAAAAGCACGGGCAGGCAGATCAGAACAGCCGGCACAAGCAATGCGCCCGCCGCCAGATATTGTCTGACCACCCCGCCAATTTTTTTCTTCATCTGCAACATATGTTATCCCCGTTTCACCGGACGCCGCTCCGTTCCCACCGCGCTGCTGCTGCCAGGAGCCGCTTCACTCCGTTCATGCCGACGTAAGTTTCCCCGTTTCACTCCGCCTTGTCCCAGATCCGCTGTAATATCATAATCGCCACAAACAGCACTGCCCCCACACAGACTGCCGCAGCCGCCATCTTGTCGAACTCCAGATTGACGAACCAGTTGTTAAACAGATGCTGGAGCAGGTAGATGTCCTCCTGCGGATAAGACCCCGCCACCAGATAAGCCTCCCTGTAAATCTTGAAGGAATTGAGGAAGGACAAAATCACAATCGTATAAAAGCTGCCTTTCAGGTTCGGGAGAATGATATAGCGAATGCATTTCCACCTGCCCGCCCCGTCCACTCTGGCCGCCTCGATAAACTCATTGGGTATGGCCAGAATCCCCGCCAGCCAGAGCACTACCGTGTAACCGGTGTTTTTCCACAGATAACTGGCCACCAGCACCCAGAAGGAAGCCCCTGTCCCCAGATAGTCAATCGTCACGTTCTCCCACAGACCTGTAAACGCTCCGATCCTTGTGAGAAACAGATTGAGGAATCCCTGCCTGTAAAAGACCATTTTCCAGACAAGAACGATGGTCGCCGTCGGCATGGCAAGCGGAAACAGATACACCGATTTGATCAGCGAAGCGTTTTGAAACCGGCTCAGGGTAAACGCCACCAAAAGCCCTGCCAGCACCAGAAGCGGAATACAGACTACCGTAAAGCGCGCGGTATTTTTTACCGCCAGCACAAACGCCTGATTCTGAAAAATAACGCCGTAATTCTTTACGCCGGTAAACTCTCCCGTGACCGCCGTCTGGAACGACCGTTTCAGCACATCCAGAAAGGGCAGAAGAACAAAGAGCGTCACCCCTGCAAGGCTGGGCAGGAGAAATAACAGGAAGGCATACTGTCTGCGCCTGTATTTTTTCCCGCTTCCCCACACCCGGTTTTTTTGTACATTTGCGTTATGTAAACTTGTTAATATCTCCCCAATTCCCTTCATGCCGTTTACAAACTCTCCCATTATAGTACAGATTATTACACATTCCTGCTATAATCTGCACAATCATATCACACCGCAAACCCATACACGGAGAATACTGCCCTTTCGCACTGTTATTCGGACATATAAATAGCCAGTTTCTCCTGCACAAACGCCACGGCCTCCTCCAGACTGCACCGCCCCTCCAGATACTGTTTCCCGGCTTCCCGCACCGCGTCTTCCACGACCACGTCAGACAGATAAGGTGTGCGGACAGAGGAGAGTAAGTCGTACAGTTCTTTCGTTTCCTGGTCGGTGGGCGCATAGATGCTCATTGTAATCATCAGACCGTTGTCACCGGAAAATGCATACCCGCTGTAAGGCTTTCCGGGCTCGGCCCAGTCCGGAAGCTGCCCGCCCAGTGTACTGAGATATGTCTGTAACCCCTCCTCGTTGACAGGAAAGCCGCATGGATAAATCACACTCTGTACATCCCTGGAGAGCATCTCCCGCAAAAGTCCGCCGGCAAGCTCCGCCTGACCGGATGCCGCGCTAATGCCCATCAGCGCATAGGGTCGAAAAGAGTCGTTTGCATTTCCGGGCGTCAGGGCCATCTGACAGTTCTGGCCGTTCTCCCCGTTGTCGCTCTTGCTGACTGACTTGAGAAAGGCATAATTATAAGCGTTTAACAGCTCGCCCAGAGCTACCTTTTCGTTTCCTGCCACGATCTGCACGCAACCTCCCTGTAAGTCGTTGTAAGCGCCGACCTCGCTGCTGCTGGCGACCTCATGCTCCGCTCTGTCCTGATATTGCTGCAAAAGTTCCTCCGGAAGTCCTTCCATACAGGCGTTATAGATCCTTTTCGTCTGTTCCAGATAAGCAGTCAATTCCTCCACGTTGAGCCGCCCTGCCTCCCCGATCCACAGTGGCGCAGACACAGGCATCAACGCATTCAGCAGCATCTCCTCACTATAGGTCTCCATAATTCCCTCTCCCGGATGCTCTTTTCTCAGCTTCTCTATCATGTCCGCCAGCGAAGAAAGATCTGACACATCCGTCATATTTTCTTTGTCTGTCATATACATGGAAACAGTTACCGCCGCCGGAAGCATACAGATTTTACCATCCGCGGTAAAGCTTTCTTTGACATTCGCCAGAAGCCTTTCCTCCTTCTCCAACTCCGCCAGATAAGGCGTCAGATCAGCCAGCACGCCCTTCTCCACATAGGAATCAGCCGGCAGTCCGTCCAGAAGCAGGAAATCCGGACCTGTGCCGGCCATAATCTCCGTGTTCAGCTTCTTCACCGCATCCTCTCTGGTGGTGGCGCCTTCCTCGTCCATGCCTACCTTGTATTCCACATAGACATCCGGGTGTTCCCCCTGATAGCGGATGATCGCCTGACGCAAAATATCGTTCCCCGTCAGACTGTAGGCCGTGAGTGTCTGCGACGGCACGGTGCTGATATTCGGATCGTAAGCGAAGGATGACACTTTTCCCTCAGAAAAAGCTGCCATAAACCCTTGCTTATCCGTCTTTATCATCTTCGCCACATGCTTCGCGGGATCGCTAAAACTGGTCAGACCGCCATTGATCACCTGTTCCATGACGGTACCACCGATCACATGGCGGTATACCCCCTTGCTGCATACAAAATAGATACCCGCCTCCTCAGCCGGGAAAATACTGTAAGCAGACTCCCCTATTAACTTGTTGACCGTACAGTTTTTCATCACAAAATCGGTGATAACATCATCCTCAATCCGCTCCAGCGTGTCCAGCGCATACAGGACAACACCTTCCCGATTGTTCTTGATCGCCATATAGTTTTCCCAGACACAGAACATGTGCGGCATGATATCTGCCGCCAGAAACAGCTTCGTCACTCCTGTTTTCAGGTCAGCCTCATGAATCTTCTGATCCATCGACGCTACAAAAAGTCTGCTGCCATCCTCCGAAAAGCAAAGACACCCCGCTATCTCATACTCACCGACAGGCACATCGATCCACAATGCCTCACCCTGCGGCGGGATGACACAGATCTTATTTTCTATGCCGCTTTCCGCAGCCGTTCCTCCGGTCTCCGGCTCCCCACTCTTTCCGGTCTCATCCTCCGCTTCCGGCTCTCCGCTCTTATCCTCCGCAGCCTCTGTATCATCCGCCGTTTTTTCGTCCGCTTCGTCTTCCATTCCGGCCGCTGCCGCTTCCTCATCGGACGCTTCCCCGTCCCCGGCTTCCTCCTCCGTCTCCGGCATATTGCCGTAACTCCTGCAAAGCAGAGCCACGCTTCCGTCGGGAGCAGCCTTCATGTCATATATATAATAGTTCATTGCAAGGTCTCCCCAGCCCGGCAGCGGATCCGGTTTCCAGGTCGCGCCGCCATCCTCAGACGTCCAGCGTCCCTCCGCGCCGTTTTCCAGAAGGACAAGCTTCCCGTCCGAAAGCTCTTTCAGATCCAGAATTTCCCCGGTATCCACATCCATCATGGTCTCCACATACCGCCCCATGGCCACGCTCTCGCCGGACGGCTCTCCTTTTCCGGAAGCGCCGTCAGTTCCGTCCTTCCCGTCCCCTGCCGTGCCGCCGCATCCCGCCAAAGACACGGCCATCGCACCAGCCAGCCACAACGCCGCCGTTCTCGTCCATCTTTTTTGTTGTTTACCGTCACTCTTCTGCATCCGAATTGTCCTCCGTTCTCTTTCTGATACCCCTCAAACCTTCTATGTCTCACATTGTTATTCGGCCATATACAATTCCACCCGCGATTTAATCTTCTGCACCGCCTGATCTAACGACATCTGCTCCTGCAGATACTGCGCACCGATCTCGATCACTGCATTTTCCACCACGGTATCTGCCACATAGGGCGTCTTCACCTGACTGCAAAGCGTATAAAGTTCCTGAAACTCCTCCTGCGTCGGCATATAGATATCCATATGGAACTCCCTGCCGTCGGCATAACTGCCCCCTACGGAACTGCTCGGCTCACCATACGCCTTATCCGTGCCTCCGTTCTTAAAAATCTTCCACTGATTGCTGAGCTGTTCTTTCAGCGCGGTCTGGTTCACCATGAAACCGTCATAGAGAAGGCTCTGCACCTGCATGCCCATAATGATGTCAAAGAACCGCTCCGCCTCCGACTGATGGGCGGAAGATGCGGAAAGCCCCACCAGAATCGACGGCTCAAAAACACCCTCGCTCATACCGTCAAAAAACTTCATGTCCACATCCTCAAACCCCTCGCAGTATTTTAAGGATAATCCGCTCTGATAACCGTAGACATTTTTAAGTATACCAAAGTTGAGTTCCATACCCTGCATCATAAAATTGTCATAGTCAAGTCCCACGTTGTTGAAATGCTCATACGCGTATTTCTCTTCCTTATAATAATCCTTCTGCCATCCGTAAGTCTCCCTGACCTCATCCGGGATTCCTTCCAGCGCGGTCTTAGACATCTGACTCATGGCAGACAAATATTCCGAAAGCGCTGCATCGTCGATGCCACCCGCTTCTTCAATAAAAGCCGGAGCCGCCACGGGAAGGAGCCAGCGCACCGTCGCCTCCTCGGAAAAGAAACGGCAGATTTCCGCCTCCGGCTTCTTTTCCTTGATCTTCTCCACCGTATCCACCAGAGACGCAAGATCCGTAATGCCCGCAAGATCGTCCTGCCTGCCGATCACCATGGGAATCTGGAAAGAAACCGGTATCATGTACACACTTCCCTCCCTGTCAAACGCCTCCACGATATTGGGAAGGAGAACCGCGTCCCCCGACAGACTGTCAATATGGGGCCTCAGATCTTTTAAAATCCCCTTTTCCTCATAGGATTTCACAGGAAGTCCGTCCATAATGATCACGTCCGGCCCCTTGCCCGCCATCAGTTCCGTATTTAACTTCTTGATCGCGTCCTCCGCCGCTTTCGCGTCCACACCGCTGACACCCACTTCATATCTCACGAAAGTGTCCGGGTTTTCTGTCTGGAACTGGGCGATCGCCTGCCGCACGGCGTCCTGTTCTTCCAGAGAGTACACTGAAATCATATTTTCCGGCACTGTCGGCACATCGGGATCATACTTGTAAAGCACCACCGTTCCGCCGGAAAACAGCGCCGCAAACTCATTCTCCCCGTATGCGGTGACACCAAGCATATTCATGGACGGATTGCTGAAACTGGTGAGGGCGCCGTCGATGATCAGCTCCATCACGCTGCCGCCGATCACATGCCGGTACATCCCGCCCTTGCCTGCCAGATAGAGCACATCATCCTCGCCCGGCATCATATACACCGAGTAGCTGTCGTCGGCATAGTACGCATCCTTATAATTTTCCTCCATAAAATCGTCAAGAACACTGTCCTCCACCCACTTTTCTTCCTTTCTGTCGTAGATGGAAATCCCCTCTCTGGAAGTGAGGAAAAACATATAATCTCCCTGACATTTGACCAGATCCGGACGCCATTCCATGGTCACCTCCTTCGTCAGTGTCCCGCTCTCCACGTCGATCCGGTAAATCATACCTCCGCCCACCGTTGTGGCAAACAGCTCCCCCTCCTGTGAATAAAAAACGCTGTAAACAAAACTTTCATTTTCCTGTACAGGCAGCGATTCCACCTTCGTAACCGTGCCGTCCGGCTTCGCCACATGGAGCCATGGATCAAATTTTTCTGTCTTATCGTACGCTGCGTTGTCCGAGGAGAGCACCGCCACCGTGCCATCCGGCGCAGCCGCCATGCTGAAAATATAGTTGTTCTCCGTGAATGTCTTCATATTGTCAATCCCCGGAATCGGAACTGCCTCCCAACTCGCGCCGCCGTCAGAGGAGACAAGCTGTCCCGCCCCCTCATCGAGAATCAGCAGGCTCCCGTCCGAGAGCGCTGTGATACTGTAGGATCTGGACGCACTCTCCGGAAGTTCCGCCACAGTCTCCACATAGCGCCCCATAGCCGTCGGCTCATTCCCGGATCCTTCTGCGTCTGTCCCGGACGTTCCCTGCTGCACATCGTCCTTTCCTGTTTCATCCGCTTTTGACACTCCCTGCCCGTCCGTGGAAGCCCCCGGGGGGGTGCCGCCGCAGCCGCCAGGCAGAACCGCTGTCATGGCAAGCATAAGCAGAACCGCTGACGCCCGCTTCATGCTGCTGTATTTTCTTTTTTGCTTTCTATAACTGCCGTTATCTAAAAATTTTCTCATCATACGATCTAATCCTCCATCTCAGAGCCATTTACTGTGCTACATAAACGTCATCATCACGATGTTTTCGGCAAGGAAGCTCCCGTCTTCCTGCCAGCTTCCTTTCATATGAATGGCCATTCCCTCCTTCAGCTCATCAGCCAGACCCTCTCTGGATGAAATGTCTTCGGGGTTAATGCCGCCGTTTTTAACCGTCTTATACTGCCAGCCGCAGTTCCGGCTCACATGTACCGTGATCAGATCCTCTTCCTCCTCGTACCCGGGCGCCGGCGCCGCTGCAAAATCAGCGCCTCCCCCAGACCATACTTCCGTCCTGCTGACCACGAAGCTGTCCTGACTCACGCTATGGACATTCCCTTCCAGCTCTGCGCTCCCGGCAGACTGCGCACTCACCTTCTCTGCGGCGTTATCTTCCGAATCGTCTCCTGCGTTTTCATCCGCTTTACCCTCCGAAGCAGGTGCATTCTCTTCGTCCGCAGCCTCTCCCGATTGATTTCCGGTGTCCACTGCCTGCTGTCCGTTATTGACATCCGCCGCTTCCTCTGCATCGGCGCCGCCGTCTTCCTCATACGGCTCCTCCACATCCTCTGAAAATATCTGCACAGGCACCGGCTCCTCCACCTTCCCGCATGATGCCGTCAGAACCGCCAGCAGCAGAAGGCAGGCTGCAGCCGCCATCCCCCTGCTTCTTTTTCCAGGCCTTACTTCTTTCTTCTGCATGTCTGTCATTTCATTATCTCCCTATTCTATCAGTTTTTTCTCTAAAGAATCTCTAAGAATCTTTAAGTCTTTCTGAATCTGTCTTCATAAAGTATTAACTATTTATTTTGCCGTTTTTGATGCCGGAGCGAAAACTACACATATTCTTCCATGATTACCCTTGTCGCCACAAAGGTATCGCCGTCGTAATATCCTTCCAGTTCCACGCCCATACCTTCCTCCAGATCCGAAACACCGGCATCCCGCATGTCAATCCCTGCGCCGCCTCCCGAGATTGTCCAGTGCTCCACCTTGGTATCATCCGTAAACCTGACGGGAATTTTTTTCGCATCCTTATCATCCACCAGCGTAACCGTATTATCTTCATTCATCAGCGTGGTCTGTGCCAGCGTCATGCCGTCTGTCTGCGGACTCTGTACTTTGCCGCCAAGATGCTGCGTCCCCTCCGGTGCGCGGACCGCCTGCCCTGCGCCCTGCTGCTCTTCCGTCTGCCCTGCACCCTCCGGCTCTTCCGGTTCCCTGTGGTCGTTTTCTGCATGTTCCGTCTCCGGCTCCTTCCCGGAAACCGGCTCCTCTCTTTTCCACTCGCCCTCCTGCGTCTCATCCGTTTCCGTGCCGTCATTCCCTTCCTTCACGTCCTTCGATTCACCGTCCGTCTCCGTCTCTGCTCCGCGCTCCGCCGAAACGTCCTCATGTGCTCCCACTGATACCTCCTCTGGCCCAGCGCATCCCGTCAGTCCCAGAATCACAGCCAGGCCAAGCGCCAGCCCGATTCCTTTTTCATTTCTCATACTGCACACATCCTTTCCGCGGGCTGCTTTCTCGTTTTATGTAACCCGCCATTTTTATTTCCCAATCTTAGCAGGCCTTCCTCTAAAATATCTCTAAAATTTCTTAAGGTTTTCTTGCTCTTTCCTGTTTAGACAGCAACGCAAAAACTCTCCCGTACAGGGAGAGTTTTTGCGTTGTCCTTTTATTTATTAAGGCGTTTCCACTACCGCCTCAGATGCTTGTTCAAAACTTCGATAAACAGCTCGATGTCAAGCGGCTTGGCAATATGATCGTTCATACCACTTTTCAGGGCTGCCGCTTTATCCTCCTCCAGGGCGTTCGCCGTCATGGCGATGATCGGCAGCGTCCTCACATCCTTTCTCGGCAGGGAGCGAATCGTTCTGGTCGCCTCATAGCCGTTCATAATCGGCATCTGCACATCCATCAGTACCACATCGTAATAATTTTCTTCCGACCGCTTCACCATATCCACAGCGTCCGTTCCGTCGGGCGCGGACTCCACCTCGAATCCGCTCTCCGTCAGTATGACTTCCGCAATCTCGCGGTTCATCTCGATATCCTCCACAAGGAGAACACGCTTACCGCTAAAGTCGATCTGCTGCCATGCCGCTCCAGCCGCCTCATCCTTGACATCCATGCTGTTTGCCGCAAGAAGCGCTGACTTTAAGTCTGACATAAACAGCGGTTTCGCACAGAAGGCCGTGACGCCCGCCGCTTTCGCCTCCTCCTCGATATCCGTCCAGTCGTAGGCTGTCAATATGATAATCGGCGACTCTTCACCGACCGCGCTGCGAATCTTTCTCGCGGTCTCTATGCCGCTTGTCTCCGGCATCTGCCAGTCGATAATGTAGGTATGATAGGAATCCCCCTCATCCCGTGCGACTTTGGCGCGGTACACCGCCTCGCGGCCGGAAGTCGTCCACTCCGCGCGAAGGCCGATCGTTTTTAACATCTTGCTCACGCTGTCGCAGACGTTTAAGTCATCATCCACCACAAGCGCCCGCAGACCTTCCAGCTCTTTGATCTGCTCCGCGTTCTTCTCCACATCCTGCAGTTTCAGAGTAAGTTTTACGGTAAAGGTGCTGCCCTTACCCACCTCACTCTCAACCGACACCGTACCGTTCATCATCTCCACAATGTTCTTGGTGATAGCCATCCCGAGACCCGTGCCCTGAATACCGCTTCTTGTGGTCGTGGTCTCTCTCTCAAAGGGCTCGAAGACATGCTTTACAAACTCCTCCGACATGCCGATGCCGTTGTCCTTGATGATAAAGACGTAATCGCCATACCCGTGCTTGAATGTGGTATGCTGCATAATCCGGAAGGTGATCATGCCGCCGGCCGGGGTGTACTTCACTGCATTGCTCATCAGATTGATGAAAATCTGGTTCAGTTTCAACGGGTCAGTGATCACATCCTCGTTTACCACCTCGAAGGTATCTATGAAAAGCTCGAGCTGCTTCGCCTTCACCTGCGGTTGGATGATATTGACCAGATTGTGCATCAGCTCGGAAATATTACAATCCTGCTCATGAATCTGCATCTTACCGCTCTCAATGCGGCTCATATCAAGAATATCGTTAATCAGGCTGAGCAGATGGTTGCTGGAAGAGAGCACCTTCTGCAGGCATTCCCTCACCTGATCCTTATTGTCAATACGGCTCGCCGCAATCGTCGCAAAACCGATAATGGCATTCATGGGCGTGCGGATATCATGGCTCATATTGGAGAGGAACGTCGTCTTCGCCTCATTTGCCTGTCTCGCATGCATCAGGGCATCCTGTAACGCCTCCGTCTGTTCCTTCTGTTTGATTACCTGATCCGTAATATCCTTGGAGACAACCATGGCAATCAGATCGTCCGTCATATCGTCACGCGTCATAATGAAGGACTGGCGCACGCACATCCGGCCTTCTCCGTCATCCATCCTGCTCCAGTAATCCACGTCCACTTCCGCTTCTCCCTGTTCAAAGCGGGATTTCAGGTAATCAATGTCCAGCGTACCGGTATAGTCCTCCATGGACTCCGGGAGAACGAACTGTTTCCATTTTTCAAAATATTCCGTTGCACTGCAGGGCGCCTGCAGCCCGGCCTTCCCGAGAAGGGAAACGACCTCGTCATCCTTTACGCACGTCACATCCTGCTCGATCAGATCCTTGGTCAGATTCAGTTCAAAGGTGCTGAACGCATTGGAGGTGATTGCAATTCTGTACTGTCGCTCCTTGCGGTTCATCACCGCCATCTCCTCTTCCCCTCTCAGCTCACGCAGCTTCATCTCCGTGATGTTCTGTCGGACATAAAGGATCTTGCTCGCTTTTTCCTCGTGCCGCTCCAGACAGACGGTGATTAACTGCTCCCACTCCTCTTTTCCATTCCGCATCACATGACATTCATAGGTAAAGGTGTCCTGCCCGTCCAGGTTCTTTATAATAGAATCCACCTTCAGGGTCTGCCGGAAATCCTCCTGTGCTTCCTCCCCGATGATCTCCTTGCTGTGGTTTTCAAGCACATTTATGTAATCGCCCTCCCGCACCATCTGATTATCCTGCAAATTTACGTCGGCGGTATAGGCATAGACTCCCGTCTCCAGATCTACCGTCAGATATCTTGAGGAAAACAACGTGTTCAGCCCTTGCAGCACATAACTGATCTGGCTGTTCTCCACCTCCAGCTTTTTCCTCTGCTTCGCCGCCTGTACAATAGCTATCACAAAGTAAATAACGAAGAGAATAAGTAACGCTATCTCAAGCCGGACACCCGCCGCATTCGCGCCGTTGATCATCTTCTGGGTAACGCTGGGCGGGAAGAGCTGCACCATCACATAATCGCTGTCAGGAATATAAGTCACACACAGGTTATCCGCTTCACTGCTCCCCTCACAGATAAAGGCGCCCTCGCCGCCGTTTTGAAAAACGGCCTTCGCCGCTTCCGCTGTAGCCGGATCGATCTGTCCGGAACTTTGCAGCACATTAATCAGATGCTCCTCGCCGTATTCCGAATCATCGGAGCTGGCTATCACCCTGCCGTCCGCCATACACAGCCAGGTAGTCGACGGCTCCCCGAAATAGGTGGTGCGGAGAATCTCTTTCATATACTGCTCCGCCAGATAAGATCCCCGGACAATGCCGACGATCTCCCCGTCCATCCGCACCGGCGCAAAAAACACAAGTCTCGTCTCCTCATCGGTGAGACGCTCATCAAAGAGAACGGATATCCCGCTCTCGCCCCTCATGCCGCGCGCGTAATAATCCCGGTCGGCGGAATTGACCGTTCTGCCGTCGGAAAAATGGGTCACCCCCTCCGCATCCGTAAACCGTATGGTGTCAAACACAGAATTTCTCTCTATTTCCGCAAGCGTCTGTGCCGGTATCGAATCCCCGGTCAGTGAATCGTTAAAAAAGTAGGCATATGCGTTGATGATACGCACTCCGTTTTCCAGTTCCCCCAGCACCTGCCTGGATTTCTGGCGCATGGAATCCTCCGCGTAATTTTTATTCTGCTCCGCAATCCTCGCCTTATTCTGTACCGTATAAGAGTTAAATAACAGAGTCACAATCAGCACCAACGGTATAGAGAACAAAAATACATGTAATACTCTTTTTCCTCGCATCTTTAAATATTCCCTCCAAAACGTATCGGGCAGGCTCCTGCCCCTCTATTTATACTCTCTCTTTCAAAATCCTGTCAATCAATTCCTGCAGCGCATCTATGTCTATGGGCTTTGTGAAATGCTCGTTCATCCCCGCCTTAAGCGACTTTTCCCTGTCCCCTTCCATGGCATCTGAAGAAAGGGCGATAATCGGTATCTTAGAAAGCGCCTCGTTCTCCAATCTGCGGATCGCCCGCGCCGTCTCGTAACCGTCCATGCCCGGCATCTGTATATCCATCAGCACCAGCGCATATTTTCCCGGTTCGGCATTTTTTAAAAACTCATAGGCGCTCACACCGTCACATGCTGTCTCTACCCGGTAACCGAGATTTTTGAGAAGCTCCTCCTCGATCTCCCTGTTAATGCCGTTATCTTCCGCCAGCAGTATGCATCTTTTCGCTTCCTCCGCGCCCTGCAATCCGTCCGCCGCGCTCTCGTGCTCCATAAAGGACGCTCTCACCGGATATTTGATGGGAAGTCTCACCGTAAAGACACTGCCCTCGCCGACTCTGCTCTCCACTTCAATACTGCCGCCCATCGTCTCCACGTAGCTTTTCACTACCGGCAGACCTACGCCCGGCATCCCGTTATAGACCGCGCATTTCTTCTGTCTGGACGGATGGAAGATCGACTCAAGCTGATCCGCCCGAATCCCGCATCCGTTATCTTCAATAATAAAGAGGTACATCCCCGAGCCTTTACCGTCACCCGCGCTCTCCCTGACAGTCAGACTCACCTGTCCCTCTGCCTGTGTATATTTAATGGCATTGTCCAAAAGCTGATTTAAGATTTCCCGCAGCCTTATGTAATCGACCTCCACCGAAAGATGGGTAATCTGCGATTTATCCATACGAAAGGCGATCCGTTTCGCCTTAATCGGCTGTTCGGCTCTTTTCTCCACCTCCCGCAAAAGCTCGCCAAGATGGTACTCCCGCTCCGTCAGCTCCGCCCTTGCAGGCTCGTTCAGATTATCTTTCAGGAACTCCTCAAACACCGCCAGAAGCTCCTCTCCCGAAAAATGAATCTTCTCTATGCACTCGCCCACTTTTCCCGGATCTCCGACGCAGCCCTTTAGAAGCTCCGCATACCCGATAATGGCATTCAGCGGTGTCCTTATGTCGTGAGACATGTTCGCAAAGAACGTATTTCTGGCAAGCCTTTCCGTTTCCGCCTGCCGCAGCGCGGACTTTAAAAGCGACTGCCGCTCCACCTGTTCCGTAATGTCTCTGGATACGGAGAGCGCAATGACGTCGCCCGTATGCTCATTCTTATTCAGAAAAAACAGATAATGGCTCAGCCGTTTCCTGCCGTACATATCTGTCACCCAGCTGTCATAAACCTGCTGCCGCTCTCCCTTTTCATAACACCGGATCAGTCTTTCTATATCGAAGAAACGGCTGTAATCTTCCAGCTCTCCGGCCTCCGTAAAATCCGCCCAGAACCGGGTAAAGTCAGAATACTTTTCAAAGGGAGTAATCCCCATATAGGTGAACAGGTTCTGCACCCGTCCCTCTTCGTTCAGCACGGAGGCCGAAATAAATTCGTCCCTCGTCAGATTGATTTCCAAAAAAGATACCGCGTTATAGAGAAGCGCTCTCTTAAAATAATCCTCCCGCAGGCGCGCCGTGTAGAGCGCCTCGTTCACCCGCTCAAGCTCCGCCATCCGCCGCTGCATCCGTTCCGTTGCGTCCTGTATAAAGACATAGAAAATATCGCCGTAAGTGTCGGTATGCACAAAGTGTCCGTAATCCTCTACCCAGCGCACCGTGCCGTCCCTTCGGACAATCCGGTATTCCACATAATCAAGGTTCTCACCACTGTGCGCGATCTGTGTCCCGATGCTTTTCTCCACCGCGTCGATGTCCTCGGGGTGAACCAGTCCCCTGAATGTGTAACCCGTCAGCTCCTTAAATTCCTCCAGCGTGTCACAGCCGAAAATCCGCAACATAGCATCATTTATATAAATCAGCTCTTCATCCCCGTCCGCATGGTAAATAAAAAAACCGCCGGGCATTGCCCCCGAGATCTGATCGATAACGGGCAGCGTCTGCTCGTTAAAGCTGATCGTCCATTCCAATTTATCTCCTTGTGGTTTCACTGTCACTCCTCCCAGAATGATTATACAATCATATCTGAAAAAAGAAAAGCATTTAGAGATTTTTTCAAGAATTATGTGTTAAAATACGTGTAGACACCGCAGATATATCTTAATATTAAGGAAGAAACCGACATGCGTATACTGCTTGCAGAAGATGATGCAAAACTGAATGAGACGCTCGTCTACGGGCTGACACAGGCCGGCTTTATCGTGGACGCCTGCTTTGACGGGGAGGACGCCCTCTTCTATGGGGAACAGAATATCTACGATATTATTCTTTTAGACCGTATGCTGCCCTGTATGGAGGGTACTCATGTGCTTGCCTCCCTGCGGGAAAAAGGCATTTCCACGCCCGTGATTTTAATTACCGCCCTCGGCACCCTTTCCGATAAAGTGGAAGGGCTTGATCTGGGAGCGGACGATTATCTCGTGAAACCCTTTGCACTGGAAGAGCTTTTGGCAAGAATCCGCTGTGTGGCCAGAAGGCCGCACCGCATTGTGGACGAGGAAACCCTCTCCTGTGCAGACATTGTCTGGCTGCCCGCCGAAAACCGGCTGAGCGGGCCTGTTGGCAGTTGTACGCTGTCCAGACGGGAATCCGCGCTTCTGGAAGCCTTCATGAAAAGCGGCGGCGCCACCCTCTCCAGAAGTCATCTGCTCCTGAAAGTCTGGGGGCCTGACAGCGATGTGGAGGAGGGCAATCTGGACAACTACATCCATTTTCTGCGCAGACGGCTGAAAACAGTCGGCAGCCGCCTGAACCTGAAAACAGTCCGCGGCGTGGGCTACGCCCTGACAGAGCCTGCGTGACTTTGTCTGACGCGCGGTCTATTGACCGGTCTGGTCTGTACAGGCGCCGGTCCGTAACCCGTCTATTGCTTCGCTCCACAGCCCTGTACGGAAACGAGGAGAAACATGTTTCGAAAAGTGCATCTGTATCTGACGGCGCTCTGCGCCGGTATCACCACCGCCATACTGATCGTGATGTCCCTGCTCTATCTGTATCTCTCGGAAAAAGAGCTGTACGAAAACCAGTTCCGTTCTTTTCAGAACGATATCAATACCATCGTAACCAGCCTGGAACAGCAGTCCGTGATCTCCATGGAATGGCTGTCTAAAATGGAGGCCCGCGGCGGCTATACCTTTTACGCGCTGGACAACGGTATGCCCTTTCTCTACAACAGACTCGCCAATTTAACACAGGCGGCTGAATTTCGAAGCCTCCTGGACGCCTGTCTGGAGATCAGCGCATCCGACTATGCAGATACCTTTCAGGAGGAATACAGCGGCAGCTCCTACAATACCTGCCGTCATGTGGAATTTCCTCTGAACCCCGATGGAACAGAGCAGACTTTTCATGTCAGCGTCATTGAGTTAAAGCGGGGAACCTCATCCCTGCAGCTTCTGGTGCTCTCTCCTCTTGATTTTCTCCGCGGGCAGATCACGAGACAAAGACTGCGCTTTTTGATCATTGACATCGCGGCTATTGTGCTTTTATCCCTCTTTTCCTTTTTCTTCACCGGAAAACTGCTGCAGCCTGTCATTGAGAGCCGGAAAAAACAAACCGAATTTGTGGCCGCCGCCTCCCACGAGCTTCGCACGCCTCTCGCCGTGATTCTCTCGGCCGCCGAATGCTGCCGTGACGCGGATGCGGAAAAACAGACCCGTTTTCTCGATACGATCAGGCAGGAAGGTGCCATCCTGGCTTCTCTGGTCAACGATATGCTGACCCTGAGCGCTTCCGACTCACAGCGCTTTTCCTGCCGTCCGGCTCCCGTGGAACTGGACACGCTGCTCATCAACACCTACGAGGCGTTCGAACCGCTCGCCGCAGGAAAAAAGCTGTCCCTCGACATTACCCTGCCGCAGGAATCCCTGCCGCATTGTACCGCGGATGCCGACCGCATCGTACAGCTTCTCTCCATCCTGCTCCACAATGCGCTCAGCTACACACCGGAGGGCGGCCGCGTCGCGCTGTCCCTCTCCCATAAAAAAAACCGTTTCTATCTCACAGTCTCGGATACCGGCGTGGGGATTCCCACGGAAGATAAGAAAAAGATTTTCGACCGCTTTTACCGGGCGGAAAAATCCCGAAGCGCCAAGGGACACTTCGGGCTGGGTCTTTCTATCGCCGCTGAAATTGTAAAGCTCCACCACGGTTCGATTAACGTCACCGACCGTCCCGGCGGCGGCAGCGTGTTCACGGTCATGCTGCCATAGCGTGAAAAGTACTTCTAATCACTCGCAGCAAGGGCATTCTCCGTACCTGCGCGTATTATTTCCCCACTTTCGGCTTCGGGTTGGTCAGTGCGCTCGGTATCTTGAAAAACACATAATTCTGTGCAAGCTCCGTGGCCGCTTCCGACAGCACATCCGGGTTCACGCCAAGATCCACCTTCTCACCTGTGGCGCGCTCGATCGCCTGCTGCCTGAGAATCGCGCTGCTCACCTCTTTCCTGCCAAGCGCAATCTTCTGCTGGTATTCCCGCTCGTTCTCCCGCTTATAGTATGCCTTCGTGGACAGATCCATGTACATCTTATGCCGCTCGGCCCGCTTCTCCCAGAAGCTTTTCTGCTTCTTTTTCTTAGCGGAATCCGAATGCTTTCCGCCGTTTCGGAATCCCATCTGGAAGCTTTCTCCCCGGTACTCCTCCTTCGTCGCCCCGAAAAAGTGCACCCGGTAACTGCCTCCCGCATAGGGACTCCACGGATTATAAAAGGCAAAATCCTGCCGCAGCGTGTCAAGCACCCACTTCTCATAAGCCGGATCGGCCTTCATGGCCGCAAAACCTTCCTCCGAGATCTGGACAGACACCGCGTCCCATTTCTGGGTGGCGCTGGTGGGCAGCGCCGATATCCTCTGGTAAATATACATCTTATACTGATCCATGGACATGGCCTGCACCGCCTGCTCATCGCGGTCCCCCGCCCGGGATACGCTGCCCGCCGCCTGCATTTTCTGCCCGTAAGCATCGACAGCCACACTCTGCTCCTTCCTTGCAAGCTGATCCTGTACTGTCCCCGCAAAACTTCCCGTAACCGCACCCCGGCCCGTCTGCGTCTTTTGTCCTCCGCCCGGGATGCCGGACGTTCCGTTCGTCCCCGTTATTTCATTTGTACCCGCCGGTCTTTCCCCATGACCGCCCGCGTTTTTCATATACTCCAGAGCCTCCGCGTAAAACCGCGTCATCGGCGTAAATAGAAATCCGCTCATGATATCTGCCCCTCCCCATCCTGCTGCCCGTTTCCGTTTCTTCTATATTAATAATACGAATCAGAGAAGCGAAAAGTTTCAAAAAGTCATAGAACCGGATAAAATATGCGTATTCCCCGATTTTCATTGCAAAAACCTGCTCTTTGTGTATAATGATATGAGTAACCGAAACAAGTAAAATATAGAAAAAATGAGGATTCCACATGATACAGGCAAACAACGTAACCTTACGCGTAGGAAAAAAGGCCCTCTTTGAGGACGTAAACATCAAATTCACTGAAGGCAACTGCTACGGACTGATCGGCGCAAACGGCGCAGGCAAATCCACCTTTTTAAAGATTCTCTCAGGCGTCCTGGAGACCACAAACGGCGACGTTTCCATTACGCCCGGCCAGCGTCTCTCCGTTCTGGAGCAGGATCACTTTAAGTACGACGCTTACCCCGTGATGGATACGGTCATCATGGGTAACGAACGACTCTATCAGATCATGAAGGAGAAGGACGCTATCTACGCCAAGGAAGATTTCTCCGACGAGGACGGCATCCGCGCAAGCGAACTGGAAGCGGAATTTGCGGAGATGGACGGCTGGGACGCAGAATCCAACGCCGCCATGCTCTTAAACGGTCTGGGCGTCGGGACCGAGCTGCACTACAACCAGATGGCGGACTTAAACGGTAACGAGAAGGTCAAAGTGCTTCTGGCCAAGGCGCTTTTCGGCAATCCGGACATTCTGCTTCTGGACGAGCCAACCAACCATCTGGACTTAGACGCCATTGCATGGCTGGAAGAGTTTTTGATCAACTTTGAAAACACCGTGATCGTGGTCTCCCACGACCGCTACTTCCTCAATAAAGTCTGCACCCACACGGCGGATATCGACTACGGAAAAATCCAGCTCTATGCGGGCAACTACGATTTCTGGTACGAGTCAAGCCAGCTCATCGTCAAGCAGCGCAAGGAAGCCAACAAGAAGAAAGAGGAGCAGATCAAGGAATTGCAGGAGTTTATCTCCCGCTTCTCCGCCAACGCGAGCAAATCCAAGCAGGCCACTTCCAGAAAGCGCGCCCTTGAAAAAATCGAGCTGGACGACATCCGTCCTTCCAGCCGTAAATATCCTTACATTGATTTCAGGCCCGAGCGCGAGATCGGCAACGAAGTGCTCACGGTGGAAGGCTTAAGCAAAACCATAAACGGAGAAAAAGTACTGGACAATCTCTCCTTTATTGTGGGGCATGACGACAAGATCGCGCTTGTGGGCGGCAACGAGCTGGCCAAGACTACGCTGCTCCAGATTTTAACCGGAGAGCTGGAGCCGGACGAGGGCACTTACAAGTGGGGTGTCACCACCTCTCAGGCTTATTTCCCGAAGGACAACACGGCGGAATTTGACAACGACTACACCATCACCGACTGGCTCATGGGCTACTCTTCCGTGAAGGACGTGACCTATGTGCGCGGCTTCTTAGGCCGTATGCTCTTTGCCGGCGAGGACGGCGTGAAGAAAGTCAAGGTGCTCTCCGGTGGAGAGAAGGTGCGGTGTCTCCTTTCCAAAATGATGATAAGCGGCGCAAACTGCCTGCTCTTTGACGAGCCGACGAACCACCTCGACATGGAGGCGATCACAGCCCTGAACGAGGGCATGAAGAAATTCAAGGGAGTGGAGATTTTTTCCTGTCATGACCATCAGGTTGTGCAGACCACGGCCAACCGCATTATGGAGATCCTGCCGGACGGCACCCTGATCGACAAGATCACCACCTACGACGAGTATCTGGAAAGCGATGAGATGGCGAGAAAACGTACCGTCTACACAAGCACTGCCAGTCAGGAAGAAGACGACTAAAGTGGGAAGTACTAAGTCTCACTTGGGAGAATGCCTGAGATACGGCATTCTTTGCATGAATATATAGATAATAGAGGAAAAAGATGAAAGCCATCGACCTGCACACCCACACTTGCAAATCAGACGGCAGTTACACGCCCACGGAACTGGTGGACTATGCCATAGAGAAAAATCTGGCGGCCATAGCCATTACGGATCACGACACCATAGAGGGACTTGACGAGGCGGTCTCTCACGCTGCATCCCTGCGGGCGCGCTCTCTTCCCTCCGTGGAAGTAATTCCCGGCATTGAATTTTCCACGAAATACGATAAGCAGGATGTACACATTGTAGGACTTTACATTTCTTATAAAAAAGAAGCGTTTCAAAACGCGCTTGGCGGCTTCGTGGACTCACGCGAAAGCCGCAATATAAAAATGTGTGAAAATCTGCAGGGTGCGGGTATCGACATCACCTACGAAAGACTGCTTCGCATGTATCCCGGGGCGGTGATTACCAGAGCCCATTACGCCTCCTTCCTGCTGGAACACGGATATGTGAGAAGCCGGCAGGACGCGTTCGCAAGATACCTCGGCGACCACACGAAATACTTTGTGCCGCGGGAGAAGGTAACGCCCTCTCAGGCGGTGGAACTGATCTTAAAGGCGGACGGCATTCCCATTCTGGCCCATCCGCCTCTCTATCATATGGGAAACGACAGGCTGGAAGCGCTGGTCTCCTTCCTGAAAGCGGACGGACTTATGGGGATCGAAGCTTTCTACAGCACCTACAACAATCAGGATGTGCGGGACATGCTGCGGCTGTCTGAAAAATATGACCTGCTTGTAAGCGGCGGCTCCGATTTTCACGGCGCGAACAAGCCCGGACTGGATCTTGGCTGCGGGTACGGCAGACTGTATGTCCCTGAAGACGCGCTGCGCAAAATAAAGGCGGCGCTTCCCAAAGGAGTCTGAACCTGCCGCCGAAATTCCCGCAATATAAATAACATGTGTAACGAAAAGAGGGCACCCTATGAAAATGCTATTTACGGATTTAGACGATACGCTGTTAAATAATCAGAGTCAGGTTTCCCCGGAAACCAAAGCCTTTCTGGACGAATTTCTGGCAGCAGGCAACCGGCTGGTACTCTCCTCCGGCAGACCTCTTATGAGCGTGATGGAGGTAAAGGAGCTGGCAGGACTGACCCAGCCCGGTATTTTTTTAAGCTGCTCCAACGGCACACGGGTTTACGACTGCGACAAACAGCGCACCATCCGGAAATCGGGCCTTCCTTTCTCCTATGTCACCTGTTTACAGGAACAGGCAAAGGCGCTCTCCCTCCATATCCAGACTTACCGCGACAGCGATACAGACGATGCCGTCGTTTCCCCCGCGGATGACGAAGAAATCCGGTATTACCGCCAAAAGATCCATCTGCCCCTCGTAGTTTCCGAAAACCTGCGGGAAGCCCTCACGGAAGAGCCTTGTAAAATGCTCGCTATTAGTTTACATAACTTTGACAAATTGGAGCGTTTCCGCCACGCCATTGCAGACTGGGCGGAAGGAAAAGTCCGCACCATCTATTCCAGCGACAAGTATCTGGAAATTTTTGACTGGAATGCAGGCAAGGGCAGCTCTCTGCTCTTTCTGTGCGATTATCTCGGCATCCCCGTCTCCGATACCTACGCCGCCGGGGATGCGGACAACGATATTTCCATGCTGGATGCGGCTGGATGCGGCATCGCCATGAAAAACGCCACGGACAAAGTGAAAGCCCACGCCGACATTGTCACAGACCTTGACAACGACCAGAATGGGCTTGCCGATATGATGCGGAAACTGTTAGAACATAAATCATGCTAACCTTCATGTCACTGCTTCGCTGTGACACAAAATCCACGGACGAACAAGTTCGTTCTGGAGAATGCCGCTTTTCAGGCATTCTCCTGTGTGAGACGGAGTTGCGAAGCAGCTCCTGGAGTTTCTTGTCGTCCCGTCCTATGGCGGGACGCCTTTAGAAACTCTTCTCACATTATTCTATGATCAGGTACCTTCCGTCCCCGATTGCAAACACTTCATCGGCCTCCAGAATCCCTTCCTCGTCGGCGCCCTCCATGTCGACGCCCTCCTCCTCGAAAAACTCCCACACTTCCCTGACGGAATCCACCACAACCGCCATGCACTCCTCAAGGAAGTTCTCCGCCTCCTCATAGGTCTCAGCTACCTTCTCAGGATAAAGCTGCAACTGATTCTCCAAAAAGCACTGTACCGTTTTCTCGTCAAACAACAATCATCCCTCCCTGTCTCTTATAGTTTACATAACACAAAATCCTCACCGGCAAAAACAGACGCTTTACAGCAGACCCCGCTTTTTAAGCTCCTGACAAAGCCGCCCCACCGGCAGCCCGACCACATTGTTATAATCCCCGCAGATTCCCTGAATATGCGCCGCGCATAGTCCCTGAATCGCGTACGCGCCCGCCTTGTCCATCGGTTCCCCGCTGTCCACATATCTTAGAATCTCCTCGTCGGTCATGGCGTACATGGTCACATCCGTACACTCGGAAAAGGTCGCAAACATCGGCTGCATGTCTTTATACTTCCACGCGAGGGTGACGCCTGTGTACACCTGATGGCTGCCGCCCTGCAATTCCTTTAACATGCGCGCCGCATCCGCCCGGTCCGCCGGCTTGCCAAGAATTTTTCCCCACGCGCTCACCACCGTATCCGCGCCGATCACGACAAAGTCCTCTTTTCCCTCCGCCGCCAGTTTTCCGCAGACGTCCACCGCTTTCTGATAGGACAGCTCCTCCACCACTTCATCCGGTTTCTCTTTCGTGATCTTCTCCTCCACCGTGCCCGGCACGACCTTGAAGGAGATGCCCACCTGCTTCAGAAGTTCTTTCCGTCTCGGCGATGCCGAGGCAAGATAAATTTTCATATTTCGCCATTCCTTTCAACCACTTTAGTCGTGGTGCATTTCCGGGATAAAGACCCGTTTATGTACGTTTCCGGCCTTCTCCTTCGCCGCCGCCTTTGCCGCCTGACAGAAGGCAAGCTGGGCATTGAACACTTCCTTCCCGCGCTTATCCACCTTCACATAAACGCCGTCGGGCTGTAAAACCTGCGCCTTCACCGTGTCCTTAAGCTGACAGTCCAGAATGGTTTTCAGCTTCTCCTGCAAAGCAGGCTTCTCAATGGGGAAAAGGATTTCCACCCTGCGCTCTAAGTTTCTCGGCATCCAGTCCGCGCTGGCACAGTAGTATTCCGGACTGCCGTCATTTTCAAAATAAAAAATTCTTGCGTGCTCCAGAAAGTTTCCGACAAGGGAGCGTACCGTAATGTTTTCGCTGACGCCCTCGATTCCCACGCGCAGACAGCAAATCCCACGGATGATCAGATCAATCTTTACCCCTGCCGCGCTTGCCTCGTAGAGCGCCTCGATCACGTCCTTGTCGCACAACGCGTTCATCTTGGCAATGATTCGGGCGGGCCGCCCGGATTCGGCGTGGGTTTTCTCTCTGGCGATCAGATGGATAAACCGGTCCTTTAACCAATGGGGCGCCAGAGAAAGCCGGTTCCAGCTTCTTGGCTCCGAGTAGCCGGACAGCATGTTAAACACCGCCGTGGCGTCCTCCCCGATCAGCTCCGAACAGGTAAAATAGCCGATGTCCGTGTAGAGCTTCGCCGTCGAATCGTTGTAGTTGCCCGTGCCAAGATGGACGTAGCGCCGGATGCCGTTCTCCTCTCTTCTGACAACAAGTGTTATTTTACTGTGCGTCTTAAGACCCACCAGTCCGTAAATCACATGACATCCTGCCTTCTCCAGCTTTTTCGCCCACACAATGTTATTTTCCTCGTCAAATCTCGCTTTCAATTCCACAAGCACGGAAACCTGTTTGCCGTTTTCCGCCGCCTGCTCCAGAGCCGCTATAATGGGGGAATTGCCGCTGACGCGGTAAAGCGTCTGTTTGATGGCCAGCACCTCCGGGTCTTTGGCCGCCTGCCTGATAAACCTTACCACCGGCTCGAAGCTCTGGTAGGGATGATGCATAAGGATATCGCTCTCCCTGATCTTCGCAAACACGTCCGCATCCTCCGGAAGCTCCGGCACGGTCTGGGGCGGCAGATAACTGTGCTCTTTCAGATGGTCGAACCCTTCCACCCCGTACAGCTTCATCAGGAAAGTCAGATCCAGCGGCCCGCTGATGGCATAGATATCCTCTTTCGGGATCGTCAGCTCCTCCCGGATCAGCCGGAGCAGACGGCTGTCGATGCCTTCCTCCACCTCCAGACGGATCACCTGTCCCCACTGTCTCTTCTTGAGCTGCTTCTCGATCTCCTGCAAGAGATCCTCCGCCTCCTCCTCCTCAATCGTCAGATCGGCGTTTCGCATGATGCGGAAAGGATAGGTGCAGACGATATCGTAATTCAGGAAAAGTTTGTGTATGTTTCGCTCGATCACTTCCTCGAGAAGGATCAGACGCCTTTCCTCCCCGGCGGGAATTTCCACCAGACGGGATAGAACGCTTGGTACCTGAACGGTAGCAAACTCCAGCTCCCCGTCGCCGTTTTTCTTCGTCATCAGCGCCCCCAGATTCAGGGATTTATTGCGGATCAGCGGAAACGGACGGGATGAATCCACCGCCATCGGCGTGAGCACCGGATATACATTGTCCATAAAATAGCTGTCCACATAGGCCGCCTCCCCCTTCGTCAGATCCTCGTGATGGGAAATGATGCGAAGCCCGTTCGCCGAAAGCTGCGGCAGAAGAGAACGGTTGTAAGTATTATACTGCTGACTCACAAGCTGATGGGTCTTTTCATTCACCCGCACAAGCTGCTCTGCCGCCGTCATTCCCGCGATATCCCGCTTCTTGTAGCCCGCGTTTACCATATCCTTAAGGGACGCCACACGCACCATAAAAAACTCGTCCAGATTGGACGCCGTGATGCTTAGAAATTTCAGCCGCTCAAACAGCGGTAACTGTTTATCTCTCGCCTCCGCCAGCACCCTCTCGTTAAAGAGCAGCCAGCTCAGCTCTCTGTTCGTATAATAAGATTCATCTGCAAAATTTTTCCCTTGCGCCATACCCATGGCCTCCTTCTTCCACCAAATATATATTTTAGAAGCGCTTTTCTCACTGCTATCCGCGCTGGCGGATCACCGGACGGACGCTGTAAACTTCCTCAAAGAAGTCGGATCGCCTTGTAAACAGCCCCTTCTCCAGCGTAATATCCACCGACTCCTCCACGGTAATGACAAGCTCCCGCTCCTTTAACACCGCTTTTACATCCTTAAACTTCTGCTTATGGCTCCGGTCAAGCCCGTTGGCGACTTTAAGGATCGCCGTCAGCTTCGCTATGGTCAGATAGGCGTCCCTGTCGATGGTGCTGTTTCCGCCCACCACCTGCCAGTAGTCAAACTCCATATGATTGTACTTCACCACATTGGCCACGATCTCCCTCTCCGTGTGGGAGAGTCCGATGATCTCCGTAGACATGATGATGTTGTAGGAGCATTCGCCCAGATTTACCAGACTGATGTACTTGCCGCAGTCATGCAAAAGCGTGGCGATCCGCAAAAGCAGCCGCTCCCGCTTCCCGAGACCGTGCACCTTCTTCATGCTGTCAAAGATAGTCAGGGCGATCTTCTCAAGCGTCTCGCCCCTTCGTCTGCTGCCCATGTACCGCTTACTTATGTTCTGCGCGCAGGCGATGATATCCTGCTCGAAATCATGCTCTTCCCTGATGATTTTATGTCTTTGGGCGTACTCGTATGCCATGCCGTCGCAGAGCGTCACGCCCGGCGCCCATATCATATTGGCGCCCATCATCTTGGCAATCCGGTTAATCAGAATACCCGAAATATAGAGAAGCGGTATGTTTTCTTCCGGCATATCCAGCGCCTTTGCCGCCTGCTGGCTCGATTTGGAACGGATCCGTTCCAAAAACTTTTCCACGGCGGGCGCTTCCACGCTGCTCTCCTCCAGCGCCAAAACGTTCTTCCCCACTATCGCGGAAATATAATCATCCACCACGATGATGTTCTCGATCTGTCCGTCCTTCAAATACAGCTTTTTAAACAACTGTATCTGGGAACTCACCATCTCATCAAGAATCACCTCGTACTGTCTGGGGCTGATATTCAGCCGCCCGAGCTGATCCTGAAGCCGCAGCACCCCAAGCCTCATATTCTGGGTCGTGACGAGCGTGTCTTTGTCAAAGAGGGAAATCTGAATACTTCCGCCGCCGATATCCACAATCGCCGTCCCCTTCTCCACGATCCTGTTGAAGCGTCCTCTCGATGCAATCGCCTTGTAATTCAGGAAACGCTGCTCCGAATTGCTGAGGACTTCTATACGGATCCCTGTGCGCTGTGCTATCTGATCCAGAACGATCATGGTATTTTCCGTCTCCCGGATCGCGCTGGTGCCGTAGGCGGTGTAATCGTCCACCTTGTAGCTTTTCATAATGTCGTTATAATCCCGCAGCACCCGGGAAAGCTCGTCCACACGGTCATAGCTGATTTTCCCCGTGGTAAAGGTATCCGTTCCCAGATCAATCCGGTGCCTGATATGGTCCACCGCCCGCAGACCGTTTTTCGAAGAAATCTCAAATATTTTCATGCCAAGCTCATACGAGCCAACATCTATCGCCGCAAATGTTTTCATTTTCCCCTCCCGCAACTCCTTCTTCCCGTATTTTAGCATTCTCCTATGTGAGCCGTCAGGTGTATTTCCCGCTTGTACCTAACAGGAAATCAATAAACTGCTGCGCCGTCCTGCCGGAAAGTCCGCCGTGGGAAAGCTCCCATTTATTCGCCAGAAGGAACAGCTCCTCATCCGGCACCTTAAGTCCGTTTCTCTCCGCCAGCGTCTTCACGATCTGCTGAAACTGCTTCTTATCCGGCGACCCGAAAAAGATGGTCACGCCGAAGCGGTAAACCAGTGACAGCTTCTCCTGCACCGTATCTCCCGCGTGCATATCCTCGTCCCGTCTGTCCGCTTTGTCGCTGTAGTTTTCCCGGATCAGGTGCCGCCTGTTGGAAGTCGCGTAAATGAGCACGTTGGCCGGTTTTTTCTCCAGTCCGCCCTCGATCAGCGCCTTTAAGTACTTGTATTCCACCTCGAAGTCCTCGAAGCTCAGATCATCCATATAAATGATAAACTTGTAATTCCGGTTTTTAAGCTGTGCAATCACCGCGTTCAGGTCCTGAAACTGATGCTTGTACAGTTCAATAATACGCAGGCCCTTCTCGTAATATTCGTTGGCGATAGCCTTCACGCAGGAGGATTTCCCCGTCCCCGCGTCCCCGAACAGCAGACAGTTGTTGGCGCGCTTCCCGTCCACAAAAGCCTCCGTGTTCTCGCAAAGTTTCTGCTTGGGAATCTCGTAACCTACCAGATCGTCCAGATACACATGGGCGATGTTTCGTATCGGCACGATCCGCGCCCCCTCCTCCGTGTGCTCCACGCGGAAGGCTTTGTGCAGTCCCAGATCTCCCACGCCGTACTCTCTGTAAAACTGGGTGAGCGTCGCTTTCATGGCCGCCGCGTTCTCGTTCGCCACAAAATGCTGCGCCAGTGTGCAGATCCTGTCACGGATACGCCGGTTGTAGATCTTGCTGTTTGCCGAAGCCCCCTCATAATCCAGAACCACGGCGAACTCAGGGGCCTTTAAGACCTCCATCATCTCCGTAAAATCATAGTCAAAAAATTCCTTAAAGATCGCGATATCGTGCAGCACAAGCGCGTTGATGCTGCCCTCCACCTCGCCCCGCATCTCGCAGGCACAGCTATAGCTGTTTTCGTTGTTCACCAGAAGATTCGTCAGATAACAGTGCCAGAGGTTCCCGTAAAATCCGTGATCCGCCGCCTGCTCGGACAGCCTGTGCATACACCTGTAAAAGAGCGGTCTCGCCCTGCCGTCACCGGACCGGTAGTGCTCCATCAGCCACACCACATCCCGCAGAATGTCCCCGTCCGCAAATTCCTTATATATGATCAATTCCTCTTCTCTCATCCTCTTCTATCCTCCGCCAGTCTTTTCAGAGAATACCGCATTTCAGGCATTCTCTGGTGCGAAACACAGAAGTTCTTTGCGAAGCAGCCTTTGCTGCGGGTATTAGAACTTCTTTTCGCACGTTTCACGCTTTAGTAGTTGCCCAGTATTCTCATATTGCGCGCTTCGTCACGCAGTCCCCGCAAAGCGTTTTTCACCGCGCCGTCGGCAAAATTCCCCTCGAAGTCGATAAAGAAACGGTACTCCCAATTCCGGTCCTCGATGGGACGGCTCTCTATCTTTGTCATGCTCAGATTATTATAGATGAAATGAGACAGCATGTGGTAGAGCGAGCCGCTCTCATGGGGCACCTCCAGACAAATGCTGATCTTTCCCGCATCCTTCCTGAATATCTTCTGGTTTGTGACGATGATAAACCGGGTGGAATTGGTCTCCGACTGGTTCACGCCCCGCGCCAGAATATCCAGACCATAAATTCTGGCCGCCTGCCCGCTGGCGATAGCCGCCTGCGTCTTATCGCCCTCCTCACTCACCTTGCGGGCGGCAAAGGCATTGTTTTTCAGGCTCACCTGCCTCCAGTCCTCGTGCTCGTTCAGGTATCTGGCGCTCTGCATCAGCGACTGCGGATGGGAGTACACCGTCTTAATCTGTGAAAGCGCCGCCCCCGGCAGTCCCATCAGGCAGTGCTCGATCTCTATGATCTGCTCCCCCACGATATAATTTTCAAACTCCACCAGCAGATCGTAAATCTCACTGACGATCCCCGCCGTTGAATTTTCAATGGGCAGCACCGCAAAGTCCGCGCTCCCCTCCTCTATGGCCGTCATGGCGTCCCGGAAAGTCTCCACATGAAAGCTCTTCACCTGCTCCCCGAAATAGCGAAACATCGCCATCTGGGAGTAAGCGCCCTCCGCCCCCTGAAAAACCACACGGGCGCCTTCTGTCTCCAGCCTGTCCACCCCGATGAAAGGAAGCCGTCCAAGCGTCCCCGCCTCCACCAGCTTCCTGTACTGGAGCTTTCTGCTCATGGACATAATCTGTTCAAACAGCTCCTGCACACCGTGGGCATTAAAAGGGTCATGGGTGAGAGAACGCACCTTCTTAAGCTTCTCTTCCTCCCTGACCTTGTCAAACACTTTCTTCCCTGTCTCAATCTTGTAATCGGCCACCAGAGAGGAAATTGCCATGCGCTCCTCATAGAGCGCCACAATTTTTTCGTCGATTCCGTCAAGCTGCCCCCGCAGTTCTAATAAATCCATTTTTTCTGTCCTTTCAATCATTTCGTTCAGCCCGGGCTGAACTGATAAGTAAAGTTTACCGCAATTTGTTCTTGATAGCAAGCGGCTTTCCAGATATAATAGTAATGTTACGAAGGCGCTTTCCGGGGAGGGAAATCTCATGACAACCAAGCAAAAAAACATCCTGATCCTTTCTATAGCAGGAGTTATTTTAATAATTCTGCTGCTGTTTGTGATACTGAGCAGCCGCATTCCCATGAATGATGAATATACTACCGGAAACACCCCCGGAAATCTGAACAACGGCGGGTATTTCTGTGAGATGGACGGGCGGGTGTACTTCGCCAACGCCTACGACAATTTCGCCCTCTACTCCATGAATCCGGATGAGACGGATCTGGTCAAATATAACGAGGGCGCGGTCTCTTCCATCAATGCAGCCGGTAATTATCTCTATTACGCCCAGATCAGCGGCGGCACAGAGGCGGGCGGCATCGGCAGCGCCGTGCGCATGGCCGGTATCTACCGGAGCAATCTGAAAGGAAAATCCGTGATCGGCTTAGACCGCTGCGATATCGTCAGTATGCAGCTTTGCGGCAATTACCTCTACTACGAAAAGTACGATAAGCAGATCGGCACTTCTCTGGACAAGGTGCGCATTGACAAAAAAGACAGACAGACCGTGGCGGAAGCGATTATCAATCCCAACTGCTATGTAAACGGCAAAATCTACTACAACGGCGCGGCGGAGGATCATTACCTTCACGCCCTCGACGTCTCCACGGACAGGGACTCCGTCGTCTGGCAGGGAAATATCTGGAATCCCATCGTTCAGGACGGGTACGTCTACTACATGGATGTGGCGGAAAATTACCGGCTGTGCCGCTATAGTCTGTCCAACAACATGGTGGAGGTGCTGACCAACGACCGCATTGATATGTTCAATGTCTACGGCAACTATATATACTATCAGGTCAGCTCGGCCGACGCCCCTGCCCTCAAGCGCATGATGACCGACGGCAGCTCACAGGAGCTTGTGAGGGAAGGCGTATACCAGAACATCAATATTACCTCCGAGTATGTATACTTTAACTCCTTCAACGAATCGACACCGGTATACAAGACATATACCTACGGCCCGATCAACGTGACCACCTTTGACGCCGCAAAGGAAGCGGCGCTCTCGAACATAAAATGACACAAAAAGGGACTGCTTTCGCAGTCCCTTTTCCTGACATCTTCTATACTGATCTATACTGATCTATACGCAGCTTAATCTAATAACACATGTTTTTCTCCGCTCCGCTCCACCTCGGAAAGAAGCTCCAACACCGATTTTTTAAAAACAGGATGTCTCTCGTACGGGGCAATCTGTGCAAGCGGCTTCAACACGAAGTCACGGTTTTGCATATCTTTATGTGGAATCGTCAGCTTCTTCGTATCCATCACGCTTCCCTCATAGAGGAGAATGTCCAGATCCAGCGTTCTCGGCCCCCAGCGTTCCTTCCGCTCTCTGGCCTCCGCTCTCTCAATCCCCTGCAATACTTCCAGAAGCTCTTCCGGTGTGTGCAGCGTCTCAATCGAGATCGCACCGTTCAGATAATCCGCCTGCTCCACACCGCCGTAGGGCGTCGTCTCCACCCAGTCCGAGACGCGAAGCACCCTGCACTTTTTATCCCCGAGCAGAGCGTCCACTGCCGCGCTAAGATGCGCTCTTTTGTCTCCGATATTGGAGCCGCAGGCGATATAAACCCGCCGCCATCCCCTCGTAATCTTCACGGAAACCGAACCGAACGGAACCGTAATCGGCGCTTCCGGTTTTTTCACCTCCATGGTCACCTGCCTTACATAGGGAAACTGCAAAAGCAGCGCCTCCGAAGCCTTCTCCGCCACCGTCTCAATCAGCTTATAGGTGTGCTCCGTGAGAAAGGTGTGCAGAAAGCGGCATACCACGCCGTAATTCGTGGACAATCCCAGATCGTCCTCCTGCCCCGCAGCTCTGGTATCCGTGTCCAGAACCACGCTGACATAAAAATTCTGACCTTTCTCGTTCTCCTGCTGGTATACCCCGTGATAGGCATATACCTGCAGATCTTCCACAATAATCTGATCCATAGATAACCGGCTCCTTTCCCGCCCGTGCAGGGACATTTCATAACATCTGCTATTTTGTTCTGCCCGTCTTAATTCCTGTAACCGTCACGGATCGCCTCCGTCATCTTCACGGCACGGACATTCTCCTTCACATCATGCACCCGCACGAACATAACACCCCGCTGTACGCCGTAAACCGTAGTTACCAGCGTGCCTTCCACGCGCTCGTTCACCGGAAGATCCAGTCCCATGCCTACCACGGACTTGCGGCTTGCGCCGAGCAGAAGCGGATAGCCGAGGGAGTGGAACTTCTGTAAGTTGTCAATGATCTCCAGGTTGTGCTCGTAGCTCTTGCCGTAGCCGATGCCGGGATCCAGGATAATCTTGTCATAGGCGATTCCCTTATTGCTTGCAAGTTCCAGAGAAGCCTCCAGATCCCAGAAGATCTCCTCGATCAGGTTCTTATATTTCATATCCTTGCGGTTATGAGACAGACAGCAGGGAAGCCCCGACTCGGCAATCACCTGCGCCATGTTATCATCATACTTTAACCCCCAGATATCGTTAATCATATCCACGCCCGCCGCAATACCGGCTTTCGCCACCTCCGACTTGTAGGTGTCCAGAGAAATCGGAACATTAAATCTGGATTTAATCGCCTCGACCACGGGCGCCACTCTGTCGATCTCCTCCTGCACGGAAATCTGTGTGTAGCCGGGTCTTGTGGATTCCCCGCCCACATCCACGATATCCATACCATCTGTTATCATTTGTTCTACGTGATATAATGCCTGATCCAGCTCGCTATACTTTCCACCGTCAGAAAAAGAATCGGGTGTTACATTGAGTATTCCCATCACATAAGCATGTCCTTTTGTTCTGAAATCTCTCTGTCCTATCCTCATTTTCCTATCCTCCGTATTCTTTATTATATGATTACTTATCCACAGGATTTCACTTTGCTAAATCCTGATTATATACTTTGTCCTCTCCGACCATACGGAAAAACAGTTCCTGCCACTTCGGATCTTCCTGGAAACAGCCTCTGGACGCCAGCGTCAGCGTCCTGCTTCCGGGCTTCTCCACCCCCCGCATGGTCATGCACAGGTGCTCTGCCTCCAGCATGACAATCGCGCCCTGCGGCTTCAGGTGTTCCATAACAGCCTCCACGATCTGACTGGTCATCTGTTCCTGAATCTGGGGCCTTCTGGCGTAGACCTCCACCGTCCTTGCCAGCTTGCTTAAGCCCACCACCTTCCCGTCCGGAAGATACGCGATATGCGCCTTTCCGTAAAACGGCATCAGATGATGTTCGCAAATAGAATAAAAGGTGATATCTTTTACCAGCACAATCTCGTTGCTCTCCACCGCGAATGTCTTCGACAGATGCACGCCTGCATCCTCATCCATTCCCCCAAAAATTTCCCCGTACATACGGGCAATTCTGTCCGGCGTTTCCCGCAGCCCCTCTCTGTTCACATCCTCGCCAATGCCCTCTAAAAGCAGCCTGACCGCCTCTTCAATTTTTATCTGATCTACCATGGGTATCTCTCCTGATTGTATCTCTGTGCCCGACTGTATCCATCAGTTCTCCCAGATAGGAGAGAGAGCCGAAGGCAACGATAACGGCATCCTTATCCTTTCCCGTCAGGAGGTAAGCGATTTCCACCGCCTCCTGCACACTGTCCGCCGCCGTCACCGCTTTGTGATACGCTCTGGCCGCCTGCGCCAGCTCAAGCGCTGTCAAAGCGCGTCCGGGAACGGGCGGTGTTACGGTAATGATATGTGACGCCAGTTCAAAAGTATGCCGAATCACCTTGTCATATTCTTTGTCCTGTAACATTCCCATTATATAAATTATTTTCCTGTTTGTAAAATAGAAACGAATACTTTCCGCCAATTTTTTGGCCGCGTCCTCGTTGTGCGCGCCATCCGCGATAAAGAGCGGTCTCTTCGCGATCACATCAAAACGCCCGGGCCATTTCGCCGCGAAAAGCCCCTGCCGCAGCTTCTCCTCCGGCACACGATAGCCGCATCTGACCAGCGCAAGCACCGCCTCCACGGCCAAAACCGCGTTCTCAATCTGGAACTGTCCGGGCAGAGAGACTGCCAGATTTTTATACTTGTCATAGTCAAACTCCTGCTTTGTCACACCGTACCTGATCCGCTTCGCGCGGGATATGTCCGCCGTGAGAAACTTCGCCTTTTTGATCAGGGCGGACTGGCGCAGAACCTTCATCACTTCCGGATCCTGTTTCACGGATATAACATAACACTTGTTCTTAATAATGCCCGCCTTCACAAGGGCGATCTCTTCCAGACTCTCCCCCAGAATGTCCATATGGTCCATACTGATCGAGCTAAAGACCGACACCAGCGTCGTATTCACCACGTTTGTGGCGTCCAGCGCGCCGCCAAGCCCCGTTTCCAGCACCACCAGATCGCATTCCTTATCCAGAAAATATAAAAAGGCAACGGCCGTTTCCACCTCAAACAGAGTGGGGTGCGCTTCCCCCTCTGCCGCCATCCGCTCCGCTGCCGCCTTTACCTTCTCCAGATACTTGCACAGCCCCGACTGTGTAATTTCGCGGCCGTTCACCTGAAACCGCTCCCTGTAACCTTTCACGGTGGGAGAAATATATCTGCCGACCCGGTATCCCGCCTCCTGCATGATCGTGGAAATACAGGCGAGCGTGGAACCCTTGCCGTTGGTTCCGGCAATATGTACGAATTTCAGTTCATCCTGCGGATCCCCAAGCGCCGCGCACAGCCGGCGCATGGTATCAAGCCCCATAACGCTGCCAAGCGGCCGCAATTCGTCTACATACTGCATGGCCTCACGGTAGTTCATGGCTCTCCTCCTTTCCTCCGATTTGTACTCCCGGAGTATATCGATTCTCAAAGCGCAAACAAGCGGTCCGCGCCGTGTATAAATGTGCCCGGACAGGGCAACACTGTCACTATGAGAAAATTTTTACACAATTTCATTCACTGCGGCCTGTTTGGGTGGTTTCTGGAAATCGCCTTCACGGCCTTTCACGCATTCCGCAGGCGGGATATGAAACTCCCCGGCGCAACCTCCGTCTGGATGTTTCCCATTTACGGTCTGGCCGCCTTCCTTTCGCCGGTCTGCCGCCTGCTTAGAAACCGTTCCCTGCTGTTTCGGGGACTGACCTACACAGGACTGATCTTTACCGGAGAATTTCTCACCGGCATGTGGCTAAACCGCCGGGAGCTTTGCCCGTGGAACTACGAGCGCTCCCGCTGGAATCTGGCCAGAGTGATCAGACTCGACTTCGCCCCCTGCTGGTTTGTCACCGGCCTCCTCTTCGAGCGGCTTCTGAGGGAAAACGATCCCTCCCTGCGCCCGGACAAGAACTGAATGGGCATCCCGGCCCGTCGGCCGCCGGTGCCCCCGCGGTCTGCAGATCATCTGTAATCAGTCGACGTCAATATCGTCCGCGTCGATATTTAACGTGTTCAGCGTGCGCCGTTTTCTTCTGGCCACCTCAGAAGCGTGCAGGATGTAGTCCTTGACCTCCTTCGCATGTCTGATGTGTGAAAGATATAGCTGGGGATGCGTATTGTCGCCCGTATAGCACGCCACCGTGCCAAGCCCGAATATGCGCTCCCCCAGACTGGTCTTGAGCTCCACGTCCTGCACCTTATATAAATAACAGTCGTTTTCTGTCGTGTTGAGCAGTCCCGCGTTAATCGTGATCACGCGCTCGTTCACTCTGTACTTCGTAAAGGTAAAGGGCAGGCCGAAAAACACCCAGCGCTTGCGTTCCACATACTCCCGCCCGTCTTCCCTTTCCTCCATGTCTTTCGTTTCGTCTCTGTATTCTTCCATAAATCCCTCCATGCCTGCGCTTCTTTGCGAAGGCAGTCTCATACTCTTTTTCATTTCTTCGTCCGTTTTGCAATGTCTACGCTAAGTGTATCACATTCACCCCTATTTCACAATCTTCACTCTTCACATTTGACCCCGTCCTTTTATCCCACTTGCGTCCCCCCTTCCTTTATGCTATGATATACAAAATATAGTAAGCAGAACATAAACACACCACATCATAAGGAGGACGCTGCATGACCGCTAAAGATTGTATCGTAGGGCGCAGAAGCATACGGAAATTTAAGGCAGACGCCGTTTCCCATGAGCTTTTGTCCGGGATCATCGAAACCGCTTCCTACTCTCCGAGCTGGAAGCACACACAGATCACCCGCTACATAGCCGTAGAGGGCGCATTGAAGGACAAGATCGCGAAAGAGTGCACTTCCCTGTATCCCCCTAACGGTGATATCATTGCGGCGGCTCCCGTGCTGATGGCCGTTACCGTTATCAAAAACCGCAGCGGTTATGAGCGCGACGGTTCGTTCAGCACCCCCCGCGGCGACGGCTGGCAGATGTACGACGCCGGTATCGCATCCCAGAGCCTCTGCCTAGCAGCATACGAACAGGGGCTTGGTTCCGTGATTCTTGGTCTCTTTGACCAGAACGAAGCGGAATCTCTGTTACAGATTCCCGAGGACAGAGAACTTGTAGCGCTCATCCCGATCGGCTATCCCGATGAGACGCCTGCTGCTCCCCGCCGGAAACCCGTGGACGAGTTGTTATCTTATATGTCATAAATCAAAAATAGAAGAGATTTTTTCTCTTCTATTTTTTTGGACCATACAGCAAAGGAGTGATAAATCTTTATGAGACATTTAATGAACCCGCTTGATTTTTCTGTGGAAGAACTGGACAGGCTCTTTGATCTGGCCGGCCGGATTGAAGCCGATCCCGCCAGATACGCCCATGCCTGCGACGGCAAAAAACTGGCCACCTGCTTTTATGAGCCGAGCACACGCACACGCTTAAGCTTCGAGGCTGCCATGCTGAATCTCGGCGGACAGGTTCTTGGCTTTTCCGACGCGGCCTCTTCTTCCGCCGCAAAAGGCGAGAGCGTTTCCGACACCATCCGTATCATTTCCTGCTATGCGGACATCTGCGCCATGCGCCATCCCAAGGAAGGCGCGCCCATGGTAGCCGCGGAACGCTCCGGCATTCCCGTGATCAACGCAGGAGACGGCGGCCACCAGCACCCCACCCAGACCCTCACGGATCTGCTCACCATCCGTTCCCTGAAAAAGAGGCTCGGCGGCTTTACCATAGGACTGTGCGGCGACCTGAAATTCGGAAGAACCGTGCATTCCCTCATTAACGCCCTGATCCGCTACAACGATATCCGCTTTATCTTTATCTCCCCTGAGGAGTTGAAGGTGCCCGACTATATCACGGACATGCTGACGGAAAAGAAGGTGCCCTACGAGGAAGTCATCCGTCTGGAAGACTGTATGCCGGAGCTTGATCTCCTCTATATGACCAGAGTACAGAAGGAGCGCTTCTTTAATGAAGAGGACTATGTCCGGTTAAAGGACTTTTACATTCTGGACAAGACGAAGCTGTCGGCCGCAAAAGAGGACATGCTGGTCCTTCATCCCCTGCCCCGGGTGAACGAAATCTCCGTGGAGGTGGATGACGACCCCCGCGCCGTCTATTTCAGGCAGGCGCAGTACGGCGTCTACGTGAGAATGGCGCTGATCCTGACGCTCCTCGGCATCGAAAGCTGAATTTAAGTAACAGTTGTTTTGAAATTATCCCGACGGAAACTGTCGGAAACCGCTGCCCCTTATATCTTATAGAACAGAGAAAGAAGGTATCGCCGTATGTTAAATGTAGGAAAAATTGAGGAGGGCTTCGTGCTCGACCATATTGAAGCGGGCAAAAGCCTTGAAATTTATCATCACCTGAAACTGGATAAGCTGGACTGTACGGTGGCGATCATCAAGAACGCCCGCAGCAATAAAATGAAAAAAAAGGATATCCTGAAAGTAGAGTGTGACATCAACACACTGAATCTGGACATCCTTGCCGTAATCGACCATAACATCACCGTCAATGTCATCAAAGACGGAGAAATCGTAGATAAGAAGGAGCTTGTGCTCCCCCGCGAAATTCACAACGTACTAAGATGCAGAAATCCGCGCTGCATTACCTCCATCGAACAGGAGCTGCCGCACATTTTCGTGCTGGCGGATGAAGAAAAGGAAATCTACCGCTGTAAATACTGCGAAGAAAAGGCGGGCAATTCCTCTACATGGTAAGCGCGCAGCCGCTCTTCGCTTTCTCCTCAAGCGCGCCTCTTGCCTCACGCAGGCAAAGCAGGAGCCTGGGAGAAAACCGGCCGCAGTCGCCACGCATAATCATATCGTAAGCCTCTGCGGGCGTGTACGCGCTCTTATAACAGCGTTCGCTGACCAGCGCATCGTATACGTCCGCAAGAGAAACGATCTGTGCGGCGATGGGGATTTCCTCACCTTTCAGTCCATCGGGATATCCCTTCCCGTCGTAACGCTCGTGGTGGAAGCGGCAGATTTCATAGCCCGCTCTGCCGTATTCCCCTTCCTGCATATCTCCCAGCATCGAAATGATCTCACACCCCTTCGTGGTGTGCGTTTTCATCACCTCAAATTCCTGCGCGGTAAGTTTTCCGGGCTTTAAAAGAATAGCGTCCGGAATCGCGATTTTTCCCACATCATGCAAAGCAGCCGCCGCTGTAATCACATCGACGGCTTCCTGATCCAGTTGATATTCCGGGCACGCCTGTGCCAGATGCTCCGCAAGGATTCTGGTAAACGCCTTCACACGCTTCACGTGATCGCCGGACTCCAGATTCCGAAACTCCACCACGTTGCTGAGGGTTTCTATGATACGTTCATTCAACCGCCGCAGTTCCAGCGCCTGCTGTCGCAGCACGCTGGTCTGCAGCTTTACCAGTTCCTCCAGATGGCGCTTCGTATCGTATCCTGCGCCACTCTTATCATTCGTGCGTGAAATTACGCCCGAATTATTCATTATCATCCTGCCTTCATTTTATGCGGAGAATGCCGCTTTTCAGGCATTCTCCCAGGCGAGATCCTGTGCTTCCGGGGGTCAGCTTTTTTGACTTTGTCCCTGTCCTATGGGGCTTTAGAAGCACTTCCCGCGTTTAGACCTGTGCCACATCCTTCATGGAGAAGCTGATTCTTCCCATCTTATCCTTGCCGAGGCATACCACCGTCACCTTGTCTCCAAGGGTCAGTACATCCTCCACGCGGTTGATTCTCTCCTTCGCGATCTTGGAGATATGAACCATGCCCTCCTTGCCCGGCGCAAACTCGATAAACGCGCCGAACTCCTTGATGCTCACTACGGTGCCCTGGAAGATCTGTCCCTCCTCAAAGTCCGTGGTAATCATTTTGATCATATCCACAGCCTTGTCCATCATGTCGTGCTCCGTGCCGCACACGGAAACCTGACCTTCGTCGTTGATGTCAATTTTCACGCCCGTGCGCGCAATGATCTCATTGATGGTCTTGCCGCGCTGGCCAACCACGTCACCGATCTTATCGGGATCAATCTGGATGGAAATGATCTTAGGCGCATAGGGGCCGACCTCCTTGCGGGGTGCAGCGATGGCAGGACTCATGCAGTTTGCCATGATGAACTCTCTCGCCTCGCGGCATCTGCCGATTGCCCCTTCCACGATAGCCCTGGTCAGACCGTGGATCTTAATATCCATCTGGATCGCCGTGATACCGTCATGGGTACCGGTCACCTTAAAGTCCATATCGCCGAAGAAGTCCTCAAGACCCTGAATATCTGTCAGCAGTACGAAATCGTCGTCCGTGTCACCCGTTACCAGACCGCAGGAGATACCTGCCACCATCTTCTTAATCGGTACGCCCGCCGCCATCAGCGACATGCAGGACGCGCAGGTAGAAGCCATGGAGGTGGAACCGTTGGACTCGAACGTCTCCGAAACGGTACGGATTGCATAAGGGAACTCTTCCTCGGAAGGAAGCACGGGAAGCAGCGCCCTCTCCGCCAGCGCGCCGTGGCCGATCTCTCTTCTGCCCGGTCCTCTGCTCACCTTCGTCTCGCCTACGGAGTAGGACGGGAAATTGTAGTGGTGCATATATCTCTTGCCCGTGATATTCGGGTCTAAGCCGTCCACCTTCTGTAACTCCGAAAGGGGAGCCAGCGTACATACGTTGCAGATCTGCGTCTGTCCTCTCGTAAACATGGCGGAGCCGTGCACTCTCGGAATGATGTCCACCTCAGCCGCAAGCGGTCTGATCTGGTCTAAGGCTCTGCCGTCGGGACGCTTGTGATCCTTTAAGATCATCTTGCGCACGGTCTTTTTCTGATACTGGTACACCGCTTCGCCGAGCACTGCCAGATAGTCCTCGTTCTCCGCGAAAGCCTCCTCCAGTCTCGCCGTGATATTTCTGATATTCTCCTCGCGCACCTGCTTCTCGTCGGTGAAGACAGCCGTCTCCATCTCCTCTGGCGTCACGATTTTTTTCATGTCCTCAAACATCTGCTCCGGAACCGCGCAGCTCTCGTAAGTGTGCTTGGGCTTTCCTACCTCCGCCACGATCTGGTTGATGAACGCAATCAGTGTCTGGTTGATCTCATGGGCCTTGTAGATCGCCTCGAGCACCTTCGCCTCCGGCACCTCGTTGGCGCCGGCCTCAATCATCATCACCTTCTCCGCAGTGGACGCCACCGTCATTTTCAGGTCACCCTTGTCCCACTGCTCCTGAGAGGGATTGACGATCAGCTCGCCGTCCACCATACCCATCTGCGTCATCGCGCAGGGACCCGCAAAGGGGATATCCGAGATACATGTGGCAATGGCCGTACCGATCATCGCCACCAGCTCCGGACGGCAGGCGGGATCCACGCTCATCACCAGATTGTTTAAGGTCACGTCGTTGCGGTAGTCCTTCGGGAATAAAGGACGCATGGGGCGGTCGATCACGCGGCTTGTGAGAATCGCGTTCTCGGAGGGCTTGCCCTCTCTCTTGTTAAAGCCGCCGGGAATCTTGCCTACAGAATAAAACTTCTCCTCGTACTCCACACTGCATGGGAAGAAATCAATACCGTCCCTGGGTTTATCGGAGGCCGTCGCCGTGGATAACACGGTGGTCTCACCATACTGCATAAATGCGCAGCCGTTTGCCTGTTTGCCGACTCTGCCGATGTCTACCCGAAGGGTACGTCCGGCGAGTTCTAAGGTGTAACTCTTGTACATAGTCTTCTCTCTCCTTCTTCTCTCTTCTTCTCTCTTCTTTTCTCCCGGTTCATTCACACCAGTGTCCGGGTTCGCAAAGCGAATCTCGTGATTGAGCGTTGCTCAATCGGTTCATCACGCGCCACTCGTAAAATCGCACGTTCCGTGCTCCCCGCTGCTTCGCAGCTTCTTTTACTCGTGAGCGGGCGCTCCCTCAGCCCTTCATCGATATGTCAAATTCGTGCAAGCACGATTTGCCATATCATTTCGGTCTGGATGAACTGATATAACAGAAAAGCGGATTTAGGGTCGGACCTGCCAACCCTATCTCCGCTCATCATCCCACAATTATTTACGAAGTCCAAGTCTCTCGATCAGTGCACGATATCTCGCGATATCCTTCTCTTTCAGATAGCCGAGCAGTCCACGTCTCTGACCTACCATTTTCAGAAGGCCTCTTCTGGAGTGGTGATCCTTCGGATTCTCTTTCAGATGCTCTGTCAGCTCCTGAATCCTCGCTGTCAGAACCGCTACCTGTACCTCAGGCGAACCGGTATCGCCCTCTGATCTCGCATACTCTTTGATAATTGCTGTCTTCTTTTCCTTAGAAATCATAATTTCTCCTTTCCTTCAGGGAGTTACCCTGACAACCGCCCGGCACCAAGAAGGGGTCGGAGTGTCCCGCCTCTGCGTGTCGGCTGAAATTCATACTTATATATTCTATCACAACGCTATTGTCTTGTAAAGCCTGTTTTCCAATCATGTGGAAATTGTGTTCCCTTTATAATTAATTTATAAGGAATGAGGAAGTGCACAACCTCTTAAAAGTAAACGGTTTTCCGAACGTTCGGAAAATTCAAAGGGAAGGGAAAGGTACAAGGTATGAAGATTAAAATTGATGATTCAACAGTTACGGCTCCCGTAAATGTTCTTAACATTTTAAGTCTGGGATATTCTTCTATGGCATCTTTCTACTTAGAAGAGGGTAACATTTCGTCTTCTATTGAGTGTGAAGAAACAGTGAATTATATTTCTAATGAACTTCGAAAAGCGGGGTACTATAATGACTCTTCTAAAACAGTTCTAAGAGGTTATCTTAAAATCGATCAGAAAGAAAAAGAAGGCAGGCTTTATGAGTTGTGGGAAAGCGAAAGATTTGGTGAAGATGTTGCCGCATTGGTACGCGAATCTGATACCGGCGCAATCGTTGGCACAACGTTTGACAGTCTTGCAGACTTCTTAAATGACTTAGAGTAACACTGAGGGGGACACACTCCCCCTCCTGCAATAAAGATTTTCCGTACGTCCGGAAAACTCACAGGGAAAGGGAAAGGTACAAGGTTGTGACAAAAGCAGAATTTAAAGAACATGTAAACAGGCTTCTTTCTCCTGACGATCAGGTGAATGCCATCACGGATGAAGAGTACAGGATCGTTGAAACAGTATACGGCTTTCATCCCTCTGTTTCTGATGTAAACGGCAAGGAACAAATTGCCCGCCTTTATGTAGATTTCGGCTTTATTGTTATTGCTGACATGTATCTTCGGGCAAAAGCGGCTGAGACATTATATATCAAACGCCGCAATCTTGTGGCCAAACACAATGCGGAGCTTTCCAGACTTTTAAAGCAGGAAAGCCTTATCAGCACCGCAGGCATTAGCCAGCTTAATGAGATTATATGTGAATCTTAAGATTAACCCAGAGGGGGACACGCTCCCTCTCCTGCAATAAAGATTTTCCGGACGTTCGGAAAATCTACCGGAAAGGAAGGTGCATACCATGACAGCGACAAAAATAAAGAACGATACGGCATCCGTTACCGCCGCGATCATGACGGTTGATGTGAATAAAGAAGCAGGCAGAAAACCCATGGCAAAGGCAAAGCCCAAAGCTATCCCTGCCCCTGCAAAGGCAGGAGAAAAGGAAGGGAAGAAGCCGGAAACCGTGCCCGTGCCGGTTCCTGACGGGAAAGAAGAAACGGCGGTATCTATGTCCACGGACGCATTCAGCAAAGAAGTGCTTACAGAGTTCCACCGGCGCACAAAAGCGATCAGAAAGAGCATCGGCGCGATAGATTCCAGTTTTGAAACAATCGCTTTTAACCTTCACTGGATCAACGCGAAACAGGCGTTCAAGGCAGAGGGCTACCCCTCCATCGCGGAATACGCTGATGAACAGTTCGGCTATCAGAAGACCACCTGCTACAGCCTGATTGCTGTGGTGAACAGATTCGCAAAGCGGGATGAAAAAGGAGCGCTTACGGAATCTCTTGACGAGCGGGTAAAGGGCTACAGCGTCTCCAAACTTTCCCTCATGGTCAACCTGACCGATGCGGAGATTGATACGCTCGATCCTTCTATGAGCGTCCGCGACATTAAAAAGTTTGTAAAGGGTCTGATGGGAAAGGCTCTGCCGGAGTTGTCAGAAGGTGACGGCGAAAATGAGGACACGGAGGACGTACAGGAACAGGACACCGGCGGCACAGGGGATGAAAACATCGTGGATGCGGAAGCAACGGTTATCTCTGACGTGCTCATCAGGTGCAAAGGAAAAGACGACTTCGACAAAAAGGCTGACCAGATCAATGAGTACGTCGCGCGGGTATTCAACCAGCATCCCGACGCGGTCATAGAGGTTTCCTACAGCCTGCCATCCAAAAAATAAATGACAGGTTAAACATACAACAATTCATAGAAGAAAAGGAGAATAAAACATGAAACTTTACAGCGAAACGAAAATCACAGTGGTTGGAAAAGCAGAGCCTACGTTGTCTCAGGACGGCAGAACAAAGTATTACCGTGTTGCAGTCATGCAGAACGGACAGGCAACAAACCTTTCTGTCACGGAAGAAATCTACGATTCCATTCCGGACGGCCTTGTAGAGGTTGTTCTGGTCACGGCATTTGATGACAAGTACGGTTCTTTCAAAGCAGACAGGCTGGAACGGGTTCTTTCTGTCAACGGCCGTCCTTTTGAGAAATCCGCACCGGCTCCTGCCGCTGCCACTCCCGAAAAGGCGGCAAAGTAATGGTGATTCGCGCATATCCGCGCTTATCATAAACCTTTGTACTGTCCCTGTGCCTTTGCGGATCGCGGGGCATGGGGACACTTCCCAAAAAACCGGATATTTTGAGTGTTGCCTTTTAGAAAGCGTGGATTATACGGGAAATCTTTTTCACAATCCGTCTTGCGATAAGGTATGTGTAAAAGACGAGTAGCGGCGGGCTTTGCAGAACTGTCCGCAACATCATACCATACCCCGTTTGCTTTCCATCTTTCAAAGATGTGTATATGAGATTGCATATCCCCTCCATGATCTCACCCCCTTTCTTTCCGTAGCACTCATTTTATCACCACCTTTCTGTTGCGGGGGTGAGGTCGTCAAACTTGTCACCCCCGTAATGGGTTTAAACTACATCATGTAGTACAGCACATTTTACAACAAACTGCAAACAAGGAGATAACAGACATGTCCGACATGCTATCTATTCTTATCATTGTAATTGTCGCTTACATCGCGGCAAAAAGACTCATCGTTCCCCGCATCGTTGCACTACGCGCGGCAAAAAAGGGAAAGGACGGAACCGCCCATGTGATTCCCGCTCCTGCTGATCCCTGCTTCGCATCGAAAGAAAACATGCAGGCAGTGCAGACAGCGATCCAGACGGGCGGCCGCTCTGTGACATGCTTGGATGTGCGTTTTGTCCGCTTTAACCTCCCCGACGATGAAGAGATCGGGGAAACACTCTCAATGCGGGTCACCCATGCGGCAAATGAAATGCTTCTGAATGCATCCATCCGTGGCACTGATGTCCGCTTCCACGTAGCAGTCCCGCACCCCGATGTGCTGATGCTCTACGTTACCTACGCCGTGCGCTGATACTGATACGCGCCGCACGGATGCACGGATGCGAATTGCGCCGTTTTCCGGACGTCCGGAAAAACAGAACGGCAGAACCGGCATATTACCGCCTGCCGTTCCCCCTTTTTCCCTGTCCGCCGTGCGAAGCACCTGTATGTGAGTGTCCGGCACAGCCGGTTGTCCGTGGCGGGTCCCATGGGCGGTTTTATCTCGGGCCACGGACAAAACGCATTCTTCCAGTAACCTGACTGACAGTCAAGAAATGAGGTTCCGACATGAGTTTTAGTTTTAAGCCCTGTGTTTTTGCGGCATTTGCCGAAAATGTCCCCGATGATTTTAACCCTGATGCAGGCGGCACGCCCCCCGCTGAGGGTGACACGCCCCCTGCCGGAGACGACAACCCCGCTGAGGACAGCGACGTTGTAACTGGTAGTGAAATGCAGGATATCCTTGCCGGTCTCCGTGAAAGCCTTGACCGGAAAGATACCGATGTGGAAACCCTTGCCGGTTCCATCCGCTCCCTTGTGGACGTGATGAGCAAGGAAGCGTCGCGGGCATCGGATATCTATATCCCGCCGGAGATCCCCATTGCCGGATATGAGGAATGGAGTTATCCCGTCACCGTTGACTATCTGGTCAGCATAGTAGGATTTGAGGATGCCGTTGCGCAGACGGAAGTCTATGACTCCCCCGCTGTCTTTCTGGAGGATTACCAGAACTTTGCGAAGGAATGCTTCCTTGGCGGCACCTTTAAGGATTTCAGTATTGAAAAGATATGCGACTCCGGCGGCGTTGCCGTCTACGATTCCAACGCAGACGAAAACGAACCTCCGGAAGAAGAACCGGAAGAAAATCTCCACCCCGCAATGCTTGAGACGCTTGCATCCATGGATGCGCACCTTGTCTCCATGGACAACGCCCTTGCTGACATTGCATCGGTGAGTGAAAACAGTATTGCTTACTATGAAAACGGTTTAAAGCTGTACCGGCAGGGCAACGAGCTTCTGATGCATACCCTTGCGGTCGACCTTGCGCTTCTCTTTACCGTGGTCTTTATGCTCGGTCATAAGATCGCACACGCTTTCTGGCAGAGAATGCGCACCGGATAAGGAGTATATAACCATGGAAACAATCGTAAATTACGCTGAAATACATGCCCTTATGGGCGAATACCTGAACATATTCATACAGTACATACTGCCGTCCGGTCTTCTTCTCGGCACGGTACTGGATTTTCTCGGGTACGGTGTTTTTAAGGCTCTGAGCCTTTTTAACATAAAATAGCAACGTTCCGGAACAATGCGGAAAGGAAGGTATTGCGCATGTATACATTAGCAGAAGCAGGCGTGGCAACCGGTATGATGACCGAAGCCATGAAGAACGCTGTTACAACTGCCCTTAACGGGGTCAGTGCTGATGTTTTTGAGATCATGGCAGTTGCGCTCCCGATCGGTCTTGGTATCGCGGGTGTGTTTATCGCTGTCCGTCTCGGCGTCAACTTTTTCCGCTCTTTAGCCAACTGATGGCTATACGTTGCGGATGGGGACTGTTTCCCCGCCACCCCGCAGAGGTTTCACCGCCCCTGCGGGGTTTTAAAAAATAAGGGCGTTTCCGGACGTCCGGAAAAAGGAGAAAAAAGAAATGGGAATGGTAAACCAGTCAGAAGACATGCAGCGGGAAATAAGCGGGATTTTTTTAAAAGCCGGAGTCACACAGCTTATATCCGAGAAGATCAATGCATCGACCGATCTGTCAGTCAGTGTCTGTCCCCTCTGCTATGATGTTGTGCTCAATGAAAAGAAGATCGCGTCATTTAACTGCCCTGAAAACGCTCTCACGGTATATCTCGTAATGCTGGCAGACTTCAGGGGTGACATTTACAATGGCCAGTAGGGCAAAACTTACCTTTAAGCCGGTGGAATATGCCTATCAGGCGCGTTTCGGCATCATGCCGGACTATGATTTTACAAACCGTCTGAAAGCCGGGGAACCATTTGAAAAGGTAAGTGCACTTATAAACGGCCGCCTTGCCGCCATCTGGGCAGAGGAAAAGGCGTTGCATGAAAGAAAAGAAACCTGTAACGACTGGCAGGATGTGAGTGCCGGATGTCCGTTTTGATTTGTGTAAGGAGTGTAACCCAATGGAATTACTGGCAATCCGCCTGTCCATTTTGTTTCATATCGGCTGTGTGATATTGAGCCATCCCAGCTTATATCCACGGATAAAACATATCGGTATATTACGGATCATGGGAAAGATAGGCGGTGCGGATTACAATGACAGATTCTGACAGGATTAGAAAGGAGTAAAACAAAATGAGCAAAGACATTTCAACCTGTTATACCAGAGAACGTAATATAAAATGCGGACGCAAAGGTTATTATGCATACAAACGTGAGAAAGAAGACGTTATAAACCCCAGAGATTACGGGATGTTTTTATCGACAATGGGAAGGAGAAAACAGAATGGATCGTCAAACAGCACATAATAATTACGACATGCTCAAAGGCTGTGTGAATAGGATATTCATTACAGATAAAAAGGAAGAACTTATATCCCTTTACACTGGTGCGCTCCATTATCTCAGCCTTATTTTTTTATACGGTAAAGAAAGATTTCCCCGACGTCTGGAAAATAAGGTTTACAATCCGGAAGCCTGTGGTAGCTGTGAATATCTTTCTGACGACAATACATGTTGTCTGGAAGGTTCATGTCCCCACAGTTAAAACAGGATATAAGGGGCGTGCAATGCGGTTATCCCCTCACAGCCCGAAGCACCGCGATACCCTGCAAGGGGTAGGAGCATTGCGTCTTACGCCCTACCAAGAATGCGTAACGCAGGGAACACGGAAACTTAAGTCCCCTTGGGAGGGGCACTTAACGAGGTATTTCACGAGTTTAGTGCGGGCAAGGGGATTTAGGGGTAACGGAATGGTACACGCATATATCATGAAGGGTGGAAATGTATGGAAAATTTATTGGGTACTTTTAGTTTTATTTATTGCGGACTTTATCTCACAGTCCGTTTATGTCTTTACATTTTAGAGGATTAATAAGAAATGAAAATTTTATATATTGTAATGTTAGTAATTCTTTCAGGTATATCTTCTCTTGCGTTTCTTTTAGATGCACTTTTAGAAGATAAAGAAAGATTTCTGGACAAATTTGCAGATGTTATAAACGCGCTGTAT
>ERZ808037.325-NODE-325-length-49343-cov-15.590712_pt1 | contig 49343 bp, 51 predicted proteins | sample MGYA00380190_ERZ808037 | MGnify/ENA primary metagenome ERZ808037 (study PRJEB31490, sample SAMN06133399) | mouse gut metagenome | isolation source: J9 | host: mice | place: China: Chengdu | collected 2015-05 ...
TCGCCCCCTGCTTCCGGGACGAGGACGCCCGGGGCGACCGCTCCCCCGGCGAGTTCTACCAGCTGGACATGGAGATGGCCTTCGCCACCCAGGAGGACGTGTTCGCCGTGCTGGAGCGGGTGCTCCCCCCCATCTTCGCCAAGTACGGCAAGTACAGCACCGCCTCCCAGGCCCCCTTCAAACGCATCCCCTACTTGGAGGCCATGGACAAGTACGGCTCCGATAAGCCCGACCTGCGGATTGATTTGACGCTGACGGACGCCACCGGCCTGCTGGCGGGGTGCGGCTTCCCGCCCTTTGAACACCAGAGGGTGAAGGCCATCGTGGTCACCGACTTCCAGGGCACCCGGAAGCAGATCGACAAGCTGTGCGCCGATGTGGAGGTGCAGTCCGGCGAGAAAGCCTACTGGTTCCGCTATGACGAGAACCGGGAGATTGTCGGCGGCATCGCCAAGTTCGTCCAGCCCATCAAGGAGCAGGTGGTGGAGGCCCTGGGGCTGACCCCCGGCTGCTTTGTGGGGCTGACGGCGGGGCCGCTGCTGGCCGCGCAAAAGACGGCGGGGGTTCTGCGCAATAAACTGGGGGCCTTCTGCCCCGGGCACATGGACGCGGAGCGGTACGAGTTCTGCTGGATCGTGGACTTCCCCATGTACGAGATCGGGGAGGAGTCCGGGGAACTGGAGTTCTGCCACAACCCCTTCTCCATGCCCTCCGGCGGGCTGAGCACCATTGAGAAGGCCATCAAGGGCGAAATCGACCCCCTGTCCATCACCGCCGACCAGTACGACCTGGTGTGCAACGGGGTGGAGCTGTCCTCCGGGGCGGTGCGGAACCACGACCCGGAGATCATGGTAAAGGCGTTCTGGATGGTGGGCCTGGGCGAGGAGGATGTAAAGGCCAAGTTCCCCGCCATGTATCACGCCTTCACCTACGGCGCGCCCCCCCACGCGGGCATCGCCCCGGGGGTTGACCGGATGGTAATGCTGCTGGCTGGGGAGGACTCCATCCGGGAGATCATCCCCTTCCCCATGAACAAGAACGCCCAGGACGTGATGATGGGGGCACCCTCCTTTGTGGAGCCGCGGCAGCTGGACGAGCTGAATATCGTCTGCACCGCAAAGGAGGAGGACTGACAAAGCGCCCATCGTTGTGGCAGAACAAATCCCAGACAAGTTTTAAAAAAGAGGGCCCTTCCCATCCGGGAGGGGCCCTCTCAACGCCTATCAATCTCAACAACCTTTTTCAAATCTGAGCCCATAGCCGCGTTCCAGCCAGCGGCAAAGGCCGTTCGAATCAGGCCGTAAATGGCCTCGCCGGCGGCTTCACACTCATCATCATCCAGAAAATCAGAAAGGGCCTTGTCAAATTCCAGTTCGTTCATAATATCACCCAATCATATTGTATATTATCTAATATGAGTTGTCAATATTATATTGACCGAAATGCTATGATGGACCAGGTGATGTTATGAAACCCTTAAAAGTAAGAATCAGTATCACGCTTGACGACCCAATTTACCAGAGAATAAAGGGTTTAGCCGAGTATGATGACCGATCCGTCTCCAGTTATATCAACCTTGCCCTGCGGGACCATCTGAACGAACTGGACCGGGAAGCGCAAAAATGGGAAAAGCGCCGGGAATGACCCGGCGCTTTTCTATTTCAGCTTCTGCCACTCCCCCACCGCCAGCTGGTCACAGCGGTTGTTGTAGGGGTTGTCGGCGTGGCCCTTTACCCAGTGGAGCCTGACCGTGTGCCTGCCGCACAGCTCCAGCAGCCGCTCCCACAGGTCTGGGTTCAGGGCGGGCTTCTTGTCCGACTTGATCCAGCCCCGGGCCTTCCAGCCCCGGGCCCAGCCCTTCTCCAGGGCGTCAATGACGTACTTGGAGTCGGAGTAGAGCTCCACCACGCAGGGCTCGTTGAGGGCCTCCAGCCCGCGGATCACGGCGGTGAGCTCCATACGGTTGTTGGTGGTGTTCTTCTCCCCGCCGCTGAGCTCCTTCTTATGGGGGCCGAACATCAGAATGGCCCCCCAGCCCCCGGGACCGGGGTTTCCGGAGCAGGCGCCATCGGTGTACAGGGTGACTGTTTTCATATCCGGGTTCCTCTTCCTCTGGTTTCTGGTTATAGCTATCGGTTTCTACTGCTCCTCCTGAGCCTCCGCCCGGCTCCAAGGATACACAATATCGCAGAGATGGTCAATGATATCGTTCATGCGCTCATACCGCCGGGCAAACTCGCCCTTGTGCCCCTCCTCAGCCTTCTTCCCCATGGGAAGCAGCAGTGAAAAGCAGGATATGATCCGAATGATGGAAAAACTGATGCAATAATAAACCATTATGATAAAAATAATATCTTGAAGGATTCCAATTACGATAGCCATAATACCACCTCTTAAAGCGTATTATAACACTCATTATCCTTAAAAACAATGCCAAAAATTGTTTTTCTCACTTTTAAAGTTGTTTAACTTTTCAACCATCAAAGTAGAATATACGAAGGTGATACATATGAAAAATGAAAATCGTAATGTGTGGTTGAAAATAAGCCTGAATGTATTATATTATCGAAGAGAACGGCAGCTGACACAGGCTCAGCTTGCAGAGGCGATTGGCACAAGCACAAATCATTTTCAGAGATTTGAAAGCAATGCTGCGGGATGCAGCGTTGACACATTGATCGACATCGCAAAAGCGCTCAACATTCCGCTTCACAAATTATTTGAATTCAAGGATTAGAACAGCGGACAGGCCGGTGAGCCCGTCCGCTGTCTCCGTCTCTAATCAATTGATCAGCCTGTTATTGGCCAAAACCTGCGGGAGCGCCGCGGCTCATTCCTCCGCGGAAAGGGCGTCCTTTTCCGGAAGCTCCGCGTCGGACGCCGCCGCATCCTCCGCCGGCTCCTTGTCCGCTAGGGACAGGGCGATCACCTGGTCCCCCTCCTCCTTGAAGCGCATGACGATGACCCCCTGGCTGGCCCGGCCCACGGTGCGGATGGCGTCCACGTCCGTGCGGATGATGGTGCCCGACTGGGTGACCAGCAGCAGGTCCTCGCTGCCATCCACCACCTTGACCCCCACCACAGGGCCGGTCTTGTCGGTGAGGCCGTAGTTCTTGATGCCGTAGGCCCCCCGGTTGGTCACCCGGTAGTCCTCCACCGGGGAGCGCTTGCCATAGCCGTTGGCGGTGATGGTGAGCACCGCCTTCCCCGGCTTGGCCCGGGCGGCGGCCACCACATAGTCCCCCTCCCGCAGGCGGATGCCAATCACCCCCATGGAGGTGCGGCCGGTGGGCCGGACCTGGCTCTCCTGGAAGCACATGGCCATGCCGTCGTGGGTGGCAATGAGCAGGTTCTGCTCCCCGTCGGTCTCCCGAACCTCGATGAGCTCGTCTCCCTCCTCCAGGGTAATCACCCGCAGGCCGTTGCTCCGCAGGTTCTTCAGCGCCGAAGCGTCCAGCCGCTTTACCGTGCCCTTCCGGGTGAACATGGTGAGGTAGCGGGGGTTCTCCCCCTCGCTGATGTCCCGGGTGTGGATCATCACCGCCACCCGCTCCCCCGGGTCCACCTGGAGCACGTTGACAATGTTGGTCCCCCGGGCGGTGCGCCCCGCCTCGGGGATCTGATAGCCCTTCTTGCGGAACACCCGGCCCTTGTCGGTGAAGAACAGGATATGGTCATGGGTGGAGGCGGTGAACACCGTGTTCACATAGTCCTCCTCCCGGGCGGTCATCCCCTTCCGGCCCATGCCCCCCTTGCCCTGGGCGGCGTACTCGCTGGCGCTGGTGCGCTTGATGTAGCCGTTGGCCGTCATGGTGAAGACCGACTGCTCCTCCTCGATGAGATCCTCGATGTCGATATCGTTCTCCATGAAGCCAATCTCGGTCTTGCGCACGTCGCCGTACTTGTCCCGGATCTCGGTGAGCTCGTCCTTGAGCACCCCCCGGAGCTTGCCCTCGTCCGCCAGCAGGGAGTTGAAGTAGGCGATGCGCTCCTCCAGCTCCTTGTACTCCGCCTCCAGCTTCTCCCGGTCCAGGCCCTGCAAGCGGCGCAGCTGCATCTCCAGGATGGCCTGGGCCTGGACATCGTCCAGGGAGAAGCGCTCCATCAGCCGCTCCTTGGCGTTGTCGTAGCTGGAGCGGATGATTTTGATGACCTCGTCGATGTTGTCCTGGGCGATGAGCAGACCCTCCAACAGGTGGGCCCGCTCCTGGGCCTTTTTCAGGTCGAACCGGGTCCGCCGGGTCAAGACCTCCTCCTGGAAGGCGATATACTCATCCAGGATCTGCCGCAGGGTGAGAATCCGGGGCTGCTTCTGGTTATCCACCAGGGCCAGCAGGATCACGCCAAAGGTGATCTGCATCTGGGTCTGGTTGAACAGCCGGTTCAAGGTCACCTGGGGGTTGGCGTCCTTTTTCAGCTCAATGACGATGCGCATACCCTTTTTGCCGTCGGACTCGTCCCGCAGGCCGGATACGCCCTCCAGGCGCTTGTCCTTCACCTGGTCGGCGATGTTCTCCACCAGACGGGACTTGTTCACCTGGTAGGGCAGCTCGGTGACGATGATGCGGGTGCGGCCCTGGCCGAACTCCTCCATCTCGGTGCGGGCCCGGACCTGGATGCGCCCCCGGCCGGTGGCGTAGGCCGCCCGGATGCCGGAGCGGCCCAGAATGATGCCCCGGGTGGGGAAGTCGGGGCCCTTGATGTGCTCCATCAGGTCGTCCAGGGTGGCGTTGGGGTTGTCCAGCACGCAGATCACCGCGTCAATCACCTCCCCCAGGTTGTGGGGGGGGATATTGGTGGTCATGCCCACCGCGATGCCCGACGAGCCGTTCACCAGCAGATTGGGGAAGCGGGAGGGAAGCACCCGGGGCTCCTTCAGGGACTCGTCAAAGTTGGGGTCCCAGTCCACCGTCTCCTTGTCGATGTCCCGGAGCATCTCGTTGGCGATCTTGGACATACGGGCCTCGGTATAACGGTAGGCCGCCGCGGGATCGCCGTCCACCGAGCCGAAGTTTCCGTGGCCGTCCACCAGCATATAGCGCATGGAGAAGTCCTGGGCCAGCCGGACCAGGGCGTCGTACACCGACTGGTCGCCGTGGGGGTGGTACTTGCCCAGCACCTCGCCCACGCAGGTGGCGGACTTCTTGAAGGGCTTGTCCGAGGTAAGCCCGGTGTCGTACATGGAGTAGAGAATGCGGCGGTGGACGGGCTTCAGGCCGTCCCGCACGTCGGGCAGGGCCCGGCCCTTGATCACCGACATGGCGTACTCAATGTACGCGTCCTCCATCTCCTTCTCCAGATTGATATTGACAATTTTCTGGTTGGGAAAGCTGATATCCCGGGTTAAATACTCGTCGTTTCTTGCCATTTAGTTGGGTCCTCCTGTCACGCTGCGCCTGCTTACGACGGCTCCGCGCTTCTTAATAATCCAGGTTTACGGCCCGGAACGCATTCTGTTCGATATACTCCCGGCGGGGCTCCACCTTCTCGCCCATGAGCAGGTTGAAGATGGCGTCCGCCTTTACCGCGTCCTCCATGGTGATCCGCTTGAGGGTGCGGCGCTCCGGGTCCATGGTGGTCTCCCACAGCTCCTCGTAGTCCATCTCGCCCAGGCCCTTGAAGCGGCTGATGTCCACCTTTACGTTGGGGTTGCCGCCCCGCAGTTCGGCGGAAATCTTGTCCCGCTCCTCCTCGGAGAAGGCCACCCGCACCGTCTTGCCCCGGGTGAGCTTGAACAGGGGAGGTACGGCGGCGTAGACATAGCCCCGTTCAATCAGGGGCCGCATGAACCGGAAGAAGAAGGTGAGCAGCAGGGTGCGGATGTGGGAGCCGTCCACATCGGCATCCGCCATGATGACCACCTTGTGATAGCGCAGCTTGTTCTCGTCAAAGTCCTCCCCGATCCCCGCGCCCAGGGCGGTGATCACGGGCTGGAGCTTGTCGTTGCCGTAGATCTTGTCCGCCCGGGCCTTCTCCACGTTGAGCATCTTGCCCCACAGGGGAAGAATGGCCTGGAACCGGGAGTCCCGGCCCTGCTTGGCGGAGCCGCCTGCGGAATCGCCCTCCACGATGTAGATCTCGGTGAGGGCCGGGTCGCGCTCGTTGCAGTCGGACAGCTTGCCCGGGAGGGTGGAACCCTCCAGGGCGTTTTTCCGGCGGATATTCTCCCGGGCCTTCCGGGCGGCCTCCCGGGCCCGGTTGGCCATGAGGGCCTTTTCCAGGATGGCCTTGCCCACGGCGGGGTTCTCCTCCAGGAACTGCTCCAGCTTGTCGGACACCACGTTGTTCACCAGGGTGCGCATCTCGCTGTTGCCCAGCTTGGCCTTGGTCTGGCCCTCAAACTGGGCCTCGGTGAGCTTCACCGAGATGACGCAGGTCAGGCCCTCCCGACAGTCGTCGCCGGACACCTTCTCCTCCCCCTTGAAGATGTTGGCCTTTTTGCCGTAGGCGTTGAGCACGGTGGTGAGGGCACGCTTCAAGCCCTCCTCGTGCATGCCGCCCTCCGGGGTGTGGACGTTGTTGGCAAAGGAGACAATAATTTCGTTATAGCTGTCCTCGCTGTACTGCATGGCAATTTCCGCCATGGAATCCTCTTTGGCGCCGGACATGTAGATCACGCTGTCGTGGAGGGGGGTCTTGTTCTGGTTGATGAAGGTGACGAATTCCCGAATACCGCCCTGGTAGCACATGTCCTCCTCCTGCTCCCGGCCCGGGCGGCGGTCGGCAATGAAGATGCGCACACCGGCGTTCAAGAACGCCTGCTCCCGCATCCGGCGGTGGAGGGTCTCATAGTCATATACCGTGTCGTCAAACATCTCGGGGTCGGGCTTGAACACCACCTCGGTGCCCGTCCTGTCCGTGGCTCCAATCACGGTCATCTCCTGGGTCATGCCGCCCCGGGAGAACTTCACCTCGTAGATCTGCCCGTTCTTGTGGACACGAACCTCCATCCACTCGCTCAGCGCGTTGACCACGCTGCCGCCCACGCCGTGGAGGCCGCCGGACACCTTGTACCCGCCGCCGCCGAATTTGCCGCCGGCGTGGAGCACGGTGTACACCACCTCCAGGGCGGGCCGGCCGGTCTGGGCCTGTATGTCCACGGGGACGCCCCGGCCGTTGTCGGTGACCTTGATTGCGTCGCCCTCCAGAATCTCCACGGTGATGTGGTCGCAGTAGCCCGCCAGCGCCTCGTCAATGGCGTTGTCCACAATCTCGTACACCAGGTGGTGCAGGCCGGAGCTGGACGTGGAGCCGATATACATGCCGGGGCGCTTGCGCACCGCCTCCAGCCCCTCCAGCACCTGGATCTCCGACGCGCCGTACTCGTGGTCGGTCTGCGTGGTGTTCAATTCGTTCAATTCGTTACGCTCTTCAGCCATGATATTCCTCCGCTAAGTTCTTAATCGATCTCGTCCCCGTCATCCCCATCCGGAATGAAGTCCAGATCATCCTCATCGTGATAGACGGGACCGTCCTTGCCCAGCAGCTCCGTGGCCCGCATCCGGCGGCGGTCCTTGGCCTGCTCCACGCTTCGGTGGATCAGCTCCTTGACCTCCCGGGGGCGCTTCACGTTTTTCAGATCCAGGTGGGGACTGCTCTTATCCGAGGAGTGGACGCATACCGTCCCCACCCCAAAGAGCCGCTGGCCCAGGGTTATGGTCAGCTCCAGGTCCTGCACCCGGTAGAGAAGCACCTCGTCAGATTTCAGGTTGAGAAGGCCGGTCTCACAAAACAGCCGGTCCTCACTCAGCCGGTAGCAGGTGAAGGACAGGGGCAAGCCCAGACGGCGTTTTCGGTCCTTCCACAGATATTCGATGGAATCCATACTTGTATCCTCCTGATCTATTCAAAGCTGTTTCGCTCCGCCCGGGCGGCCAGCGCCGCCGGGGAGAGGGGGGTGAGGTAAACCGTGGGCGTCCCCGCCCGGTCCCCCGCCAGGACAAAGGAGCGGGGCAGGTCCTCCCCGATAGACGCCACCCTCCCCTCCCGCTCCGCCCGCTCCAGAAGGCGGCGGGTGCGGAAGGACCAGGTGGTGTTATCCAAGTCGAAGATACCGATGATATCCCGGTTTCTCACCATGACGTTTTGGCCTAAATGGAGGTACATCCTCCATGCCTCCTTTTCCCCGCGCGGGGGGGCGCGCCTCCGGCGGGGGAGCCATTTACGGGGACCGCTAAACGGGAAACAGGGCCCCGCCTCTGACGTGAAACGCCTTCCCCTCCCGCAGGCGGGAGAGCTTCTCCTCCTCGCAGCAGGTGATGAACACCTGCCCTGAGGTGATGCGGTTCAAAACAAACTCCTGCCGCCGCTGGTCCAGCTCGCTGAGTACGTCGTCCAGCAGCAGCACCGGCCATTCCTCCGTGTCCTGCCGGAAGATGTCCCGAGCCGCCAGCTTCAGCGCCAGCGCCGCCGTCCGGGTCTGCCCCTGGGAGGCGTAGCTCTTCGCCGGGCTGCCGTCGATCTCCACCGCCAGCTCGTCCTTGTGGGGGCCGGACAGGCAGGACCGGGCCTCCAGCTCCGCCCGCCGGTGGGCCTCCTGATGGGCCAGCAGCTGGGGCAGCAGAACCTTGGGCGGGGCCTCCGGGTCGGTGACGGCGGACACCGTCTCGTACCGCAGCTCCAACCGCTCCCGGCCGCCGGAGCAGTCGGCATGGATGGCGGGGGCCGCCTCCCGCAGGCGCTTGACAAAGTGGGCCCGGTAGTGGACGATCACCGCGCCGCACTGGGCCATCCGCAGGGAGAAGTCATCCAGGGCCTCCAGCAGTGAGGGATACCGTTCGCTGTCCTTTAAAATCCGGGTTTTGTGCTGGTACAGCCGCCGGTACTCCCCCAGAGCCTGGGCATACCGGGGCCGGAGCTGGCAGATGCAGCTGTCCAGAAACCGCCGCCGGGCCTCCGCCCCCTCCCGGATGAGATACAGATCCTCGGGGCAGAACAGCACCGTGTTCAGGATGCCGGACAGCTCCGCCGCCGTCTTCAGCCGCACCCCGTTGGAGCGCAGCTGGCGCCGGGTCCCCCGGTGGAGGTCCGCCTCCAGCACTATCTCCCGCCCCCGGCTGGTGACCCCCGCCTTGAGAAAGGCGTGGTCCACCCCCTGGCAGATCAGCTCCCGGTCATACCGGGCCCGGTGGGAGGCGGCGGAGGACAGGTAGGCCACGGCCTCCAGCAGGTTGGTCTTGCCCTGGGCGTTCTCCCCCGCAATCACGTTGACCCCAGGGTGAAAGACCGCCTCCCCGTGGGCGTAGTTCCGAAAAAAGTCCAGGGTGATCTCATTAACCGTCATTCCACCACCAGAACCAGGCCATTCCACTCCGCCCGGTCCCCGGGGCGCAGCTTTTTGCCCCGCAGGGTGCATACCTCGCCGTTGACCTTGACCTCTCCCTCCTGAACGGCCAGCTTGGCCTCTCCTCCGGTCTCCGCCGCGCCGGAAAATTTCAACAGGGCGTCCAGCTTGATATAATCCGTCTCAATTTTCACACGCTGCTCTTCCATGATAATCTCCTCTTATTCCGCCGCCCGCAGACGCACCGGAAGCACCATATAAAGGAAGCCATCCCCTTCCCCCTCCTGGGGCAGGATCAGGCAGGGGGAGGTGGCGGTGCTCAGCTCCAGCCGCACCCGGCCGGCGGGGGCGGCCTTCACCGCCTCCATGAGAAAGCGGTTATTGAAGCCGATCTCCAGCCCCTTGCCGTCCCCGGAGATGGGGCAGCGGTCAAAGGCGGAGCCGATGGCGGTTTTGGAGGTAATGGACAGGGAGCCGTCTTCAAATTTGCACCGAAGGGGGCTCTTCAGCTTGTCGTTGATAATGAGGGAGGCCCGGTCAATGGACCGCTGGAGGTCGGCGGCCTCCGCCTCCAGCACCACGGAGTTGTTCTGGGGGATGGTCTGGCGGTAGTTGAGGAACTCCCCCTCCAGCCGCCGGGCCACCAGCAGGGTGTCTCCGATTTCAAAGGTGACATGGCGCTCCCCCTGGGTGACCGCCGCCGGCGCGTCTGAGTCGGCGCAGATTTTCTCCACCTCGTTCAGCGCCGCGCCGGGGACCACGAAGGACAGCGGATCCGGGGCCTCCTGCCCCATCAGCTTCTCCCGGCGCAGGGCCAGCCGGTAGCCGTCCACCGCCACCATGGTCAGCCGCTCTCCGTCGGTCTCGAAGAGAGCGCCGGTGTGAATGGGCCGGCTCTCATTATCGCTGACGGCAAAGATGGTCTGGGCGATCATGGCCCGAAGATCCCCCTGGGCGATGGTCAGCCCCCTGCCGTCGCTGACGGAGGGCAGCTCAGGGAAGTCTTCATCACTGCTGCCCATGATATCAAAGGAGGTGGGTCCACACTGGATGTGGACAGAGCAGGAGGCGGTGGTCTGGATGGACACCACATCATCCGGCATACGCCGGAGAATTTCTCCAAACAGGCGGGCAGACAGGACAATAGCTCCGTTTTCCTCCACCTCGGCGGGCACCTTGGTGACAATCCCTGTCTCCAGGTTGTAACCGCTGAGATGAAGGCTTTCGGCCTCCGCCTCCACTAGAATGCCCTCCAGGGCCTGAATGGAGCTTTTGGAGGCAACCACCCGGCCGGCGGTGGTAACGGCGGATTGTAAGATCGCCTTCTCGCAGGAAAATTTCATAGGAGGTTCCTTTCTTCCCGCTCCTAGGAGAGGGAGGTTTATTTTTCGCAGTAGTCCATAGGGGCTGCGGAAGCTGTGGAAAACCTGGAAAAGCGGGAAATATCAGGAGTTTGACCGTCCGCAAGGGGGTCCACAAAATTTGCACAGCCTTCACGGTAGGATGGGGACGGCTAAGCGCTTCCACATGGTTCCACACCACAGTCCGCAGAAATGTGGAAGCTTTGGGTGTCAAAAAGGGGACCCTGCGGCCCCTTGTTCAGGGGGGCGGCCTCCGGCGGCGCCTCAGTAGGCGGAATTGACCGCGTTGGTGATGTCCCGGATGATCTCAGTGAGCTCCGGCTGGTCCTTCATCATTTTCTCCACCCGGTTGATGGAATTGAGCACCGTGGAGTGGTGACGGCCGCCGAACTGCTGGCCGATCTCCGCCAGGGAGAGCTGGGTCATCTCCCGGATGATGTACATGCACACGTTTCTAGCGGTGCTGATCTCCTTGTTTTGGCTCTGGCCCCGGAGGGCGGCGGCGTCCAGCTCGTAGAACCGGGCCACCTCCTGGATGATGGTGTCCGCCGAGGGGAGAAAATTCTCCTTGGCCCGCAGGATGTCCCGCACCGCCCGGATGGTAGTCTCCACATCCACTTGGGCCCCCATCAGCTCCTGGAAAGCCATGATTTTGTTGACCACGCCCTCGATCTGCCGCACATTGGAGGTGATGTTGTCCGCCACGTAGGACAGCACCGGGTCAGGCAGGGAGATGCCCCGTTCCAGGGATTTGTTCTTCAGCAGGGCCACCCGGGTCTCATAGTCCGGAGGCTGGATGTCGGCGGGCAGGCCCTGCTCAAACCGGGTGCGCAGCCGCTGCTCCAGCCGGAGCATCTCGTGGGGAGGTCGGTCGGAGGTGAACACAATCTGCTTGCGCTGCTCGTACAGGGTATTAAAGGTATGGAACAGCTCCTCCTCGCTGGAGTCCTTGCCCGCGATGAACTGCACGTCGTCCATGAGAAACAGGTCCACCTGCCGGTATTTGTCCCGGAACTCCTGCATATCCTTGCCCCGGCGGACATTGTTAATGAATTCGTTGACAAAGTCCTCGCTCTGGACGTACATAATGCGGTAGCCGGGATGGTTCTTCCGCACCCGGTTGGAGATGGCGTGGAGCAGATGGGTCTTGCCCAGGCCGGATTGCCCATAGATAAACAAGGGGTTGTAGGCCCCCCCCGGCTCGTCGGCCACCTTCTCCGCGGCGGTGAAGGCAAAGCGGTTGGTGGAGCCCACCACGAAGCGCTCAAAGGTGTAGCGCTCCGCGTCCCTCCCCGCAGGGCTGGGGGCGGCGGCCTGGCGGGTGTAGACGTCCCGCTCCTCCGGGAGGAGCAGAGCCACGTCCACGTCAAAGGAGAACAGCTCCTTCAGCGCCGCCTCCACCCCGGACTGGAACCGGGTGCGGATGATGTTCCGCTTGAAGTCAGTGGGCACGCACAGCACCAGCCGGGTGTCCTCCAGGGCCACGGCCTCCACATCCCCAAACCAGGTGTCGATGGAGACGGCGGTCATGCTGCCCTCCATCAGGCTTTTTACTTTTTCCCAGACGTCGGCAGCCGATCTCATGGGCGGAAGCCTCCTAAAATTCGAAATATCGTAACCAGAATATTATACCAAAAAATACTGTCCCAGACAAGTGCTTTTCCAATTCTTTTTTATAAAGGTGGCACAATCCGCGGGCGTTGGCGGGGTGGGAGCTGGAATCTCTGCTTTTTTTGGCGAAATCAGCCGGGACGAAGAAATGAGCACAATATCTTGTGCCCGCCGGGAGAAAAAAGAATATTGCCGATTTTTTGTTGACAGATCAAAGAAATAAAGGTATAATCCTTGATACGCGATTATGCGCGATAAGTGCCAACCACGCCGGCAGGCGTTGTGGAGAGCGGCGCTCCCCCGGGATCAGCCGCCAAACTATACAGGAGGTGTTCCAGCATGGTTCGTACCTACCAGCCCAAGAAGCGTCAGCGCTCCAAGGTCCACGGCTTCCGCAAGCGCATGGCCACCAGCAACGGCCGCAAGGTTCTGGCCCGGCGCCGCGCCAAGGGCCGCGCCCGTCTGAGCCACTGATGGCGCACACATTGGGATAACGATACGACTTGGGGCGCGGGAGCTTTTCCCTCGCCCCTGTCCTCGTTGACCCAAAAAAGTGCCGCCCAAACGGAGGTCGTATGAAAAAAACCGTATCGCTCAAGGAAAATCATCTGTTCCGCCGGGCGTACAGCCGGGGAAAAACCGCCGCCGACAGCCGTCTGGCCCTCTATGTCCGGGGCAACGGCCAGCGGGAAAACCGGCTGGGCCTCACCGTGTCCACCAAGGTGGGCCACGCCGTGGTGCGGAACCGGGTCCGCCGCCGTCTGCGGGAGATCTACCGCCTCCATGAGGAGCAGGTGCTGGGGGGCCGGGACGTGGTGGTGGTGGCCCGGGTGCGGGCCGCCTCCAGCGATTACCGCCAGTTGGAGAGGTCCTTCCTGAGGCTGGCGGACAAGCTGGAGCTGCTGAAAAAGGAGAGCTCCCGGTGAAACGGCTGCTGTTGGCCCTGATCCGCTGGTACCGGCGGGACATATCCCCCTATCGGGATCCCTGCTGCCGGTTTATTCCCACCTGCTCCACCTACGCGCTGGAGGCGGTGGAGGTCCACGGGGCGGTGAAGGGCGGGCTGCTGGCGGTGTGGCGCGTTCTGCGGTGCCACCCCTTCCACAGGGAGAAGAGCTTTATTTACGACCCCGTTCCTCCCAAGAAAATCAAACGAATTTAGGAGGCCAAACATGGATATTTGGCAAATCCTTATGACGCCGTTCAGCTGGATTCTGAAAACCTTCTGTCAGGTGTTCAACAGCTACGGCATCGCCCTGTTCCTGTTCACCGTGGTGGTGAAGATCGTCCTCTTCCCCCTGAACCTGAAGGGCAAGAAGAGCGCGATCAAAATGAACCTGCTCAACGGCCAGCTCCAGGAGATCCAAAAGCGCTGCGGCAACGACAAGGAGCGGTATAACCAGGAGGTCCAGAAGTTCTACACCGAGAACAACGTCAACCCCATGGGGGGCTGCGGCTGGCAAATGATCCCTATTATCGTGCTGTATCCCCTGTACGCCATCATCCGCCGGCCGCTGAAGTACATGATGTGGCTCACCGAGGACGCGGTGAAGGCGGTTGCCACCGCCCTGGGGTGGAGCGGCGAGTTCACCGTGGCGGGCTACAATGAGCTGATGCTGGGCTCCATGATGGAGGCCGGCAATCTGGAGGCGGCCAAGGCCGCCGCCGCGGCCACCGGGGTGTCCGCCGCCAGCATGTTCGCCATCAACTTCAACTTCTTCGGCATCGACCTGTCCCAGGTTCCCCAGCTGAAGTTCTGGGAGGGGGGCGTGAGCATCAACTCCGTGGGGCTGTTCCTGCTGCCCATCATCTCGGCGCTGGTGTCCCTGCTGTCCAGCCTGATTATGCAGAAGACCAACCAGATGAACAAGGACCAGCCCACCCCCAAGATGAACTGGTCCCTCATGCTCATGGGCCCCGTCATCTCCCTGTGGATCGGTTTTGCCATGCCCGCCGGCCTGTGTATCTACTGGATCGCCAACTCCCTGCTGGGCATGGTGCAGGAGGTTATCTGCGGGCGGATTCTCCGCAAGGACTACGAGGCCGCCCAGAAGGAGATGGCCGAGCAGGCCGCCCGGGCCAAGGAGGCCGAGAAGGAGCGCCGCCGCATCGCCGCGGAGAAGAAGGCCGCCGCCATCGCCGCCGGCAAGGACCCCCGGAAGGGCCAGCAGAAAAAGAAGCAGGAGCCCGGTGTGGACCTGACCGCCAGCCGGGAGGGCCTGCGGGCCTATGCCCGGGGACGGGCCTATGACCCCAACCGCTACCCCATCACCCCCTATTGGGACCCCAACGGACCCGCCAAGCCGGTGGAGGAGAAGCCTGCGGAGCCCGCTGAGGAGGAGAAGGAGATCACCGCCCAGTCCGGCCCGGCGCCGGCCCCCCAGGAGAAGCAGCCCCAGACGGAGGCCCCCGCGGAGGACAGCGGGGATTATGAGGAGGCCTACGCGGAGGACAGCGAGGAGACCTAAGGAAGGACTGATTCAATCGGCAAGAGTAGGTTGTAAAAAATTTTGCGCCAGAATGCGGCGCGATTTCGCGGGAATAATTGTGTTTATTTCTAGAAATCGCAACAAAATTATGACGCAAAATTTCCACAAGATACCGCAGACGCATTGAATCAGTCCTTCCTGAATTCAAAACCATAACAACATGTGACAAAGGAGTGCGTTCCCATGCTGAAATACATGGAATTCACCGCCAAAACTGAGGACGAGGCCATCGCCAAGGGTCTGGCCCACCTGGGGCTTGACCGGGACGATGTTTCCGTGGAGATTCTGGAGCGGGGCAAGACCGGCTTTCTGGGCATCGGCTCCGTGCCCGCCAAGGTGAAGCTCACCTACGAGGCCCCCGACGAGCCCAAGCCCGTTCCCCCGCCTCCGGCGGAGGCAAAGCCCGCCCCCCAGCCCGAGCCCCCCAAGCCCCCCCGGGCCGAGCGGCCTGAGCCCCGGCCCCAGCCCGCCCCCCGGGCTCCCCGGCCCGCGCCCAAGGCGGAAAAGCCCGCGCCCAAGACGGCCGCCGCCCCTCGGGCTGAGGCCGCGGACGGCGACGCGGCCGCCGCCATTGTCAAATTCCAGACCGGGCTGTTTCAGCACATGGGGGTGGAGGCCACCCCCGTGGTCACCCGGAAGGGAGATACCTACCAAGTGGTGCTGGAGGGTGAGAACATGGGCGCCCTCATCGGCCACCGGGGGGAGACCCTGGACGCCATCCAGCAGCTCACCGGCTACGCCGTCAACAAGGGCCGCAGCCACCGGGTGCGCATCCACGTGGACGCCGAGGGCTACCGCGCCCGCCGGGAGGAGTCGCTGAACCGCCTGGCCCGCAAGACGGCGGGCAAGGTGGTGAAGTACCGCCGGAACATCACCCTGGAGGCCATGAACGCCTACGAGCGCCACGTGATCCACACCGCCCTCCAGGACTACCCCGGGGTATCCACCTTCTCCACCGGCACCGAGCCCAACCGGAGGACCGTGGTGGCCTACGACCCCGGCAAGCAGTGATCCAGAGGCCCCCGGCGCCGCCGGGGGCCTTTTTGAATCAAAAAAGGAGGCGACCAGGCGTGGAGCACACAAAAGAGGAGTTTGCCGAGGCCAAACGGCAGATTGATTCCACCCTGCATAAGCTGCGGGAGACGGTGAAAACCTTACAGGCCAAGGAAGACCCGGAACGGTACAAATCCCAGATCACGTTGGCGCAGCGGCGCATCAAGGCCCTTGAGATCGCCGGGTCGCTGATTGCCAAGGAGCTGGAACAATAAGAAGCTGAACCGATAGACTCAGCATACCTCTTCGCGGCCAAAGCCGTCGATGAGCCGCGTTAAAAAATCTTGAAATGCACAAAGTATTCCCGCGATTTTTTGCCATGCCATCGTCCATTTTGTCTTGCGAATTGGAACGCTTCGGCTATTGGTTCAGCTTCTAAAAACAACGAGGTGACTATCTATGGAAATCAGCGTGCTGCGCCTGGGGCAGATCGGCACCAACTGCTATGTCTTCCGCCGGGAGGGCGGGTACAAGTGCGGCATTGTGGACCCCGGCGACCAGGGGGAGCAGGTGGCCCGGTGGATGGTGGACAAGGGGCTGGAAGCAGAGGCCGTCCTGCTCACCCACGGACACTTCGACCACATCCTGGGCATACCCGGCCTGCGGGAGGAATGGCCGGACCTGCCGGTGTACTGCCACCCCGCCGACATACACGAGGGAGAGGATACCCTGTCCCTGCTGGGCCAGGCCTTCCCCACCGTCAGCTCCTTTGGGGATATCACTCCCTACCAGGAGGGGGACGTGGTGGACGTGGCGGGGGTGAAGGTGGAGGTGCTGGAGACCCCCGGCCACACCCCCGGGTCGGTGACCCTCCGGGCGGAGGACGTGCTGTTCACCGGGGACACCCTCTTCGCCGGGTCCATGGGCCGCACCGACTTCCCCGGCGGCGACGAGGGACAGATTATGAAATCCCTCAGGCGGCTGGGGGAGCTGGAGGGGGACTACCGGGTGCTCCCCGGCCATGAGGGGCAGTCCACCCTGGAGCGGGAGCGGCAGTCCAACTACTGCATGCGCAGGGCAATGGGGTCATGAAGATCTGGTTCGCCGAGCACAACTGGCCCTGGCAGCCGGAGCGGTACCGCTACCCCGCTGAGCAGATGCTGCTCACCCTATTTCCCGGGGAAAAGCCGGAGTACCCGGAGACGCCGCCGGACTTGGAGGGCGGCCAGGGTATTCTCATCGGCCTGAGCCGGGGAAGGGTCAAGGCCAGTATCAGCGTGCTGGCAAAGCGAGGGGGCCAGCTCCGGAACGGCGTGACCAGCTTCTCTGCGGAGAAGCTGGACGAGGGGCCGGAGCAGGTGTACCATACCGTGTCCCACGCCCTGAAGCAGGCCTTTTACAAGGCGGGGACCGCCCTGCTGGGGCATGAGCTGCCCTGGGGCTCCCTCACCGGGGTGCGGCCCGTCAAGCTGCCCACTAAGGCCATGCTGGCGGGCAGGACGGCCAGACAGGCGGAGCGGGAGCTGTGCAAAGAGTATCACGTCTCTCCGCCCCGGGCGGCGCTGGCGGTGGAGTGTGCCCAGGCGGCGCTGGCAGTTCGGAAGGGGCTGCGGAAGGACGGCCTGGCCCTCTATATCGGAATCCCCTTCTGCCCCACCCGGTGCGCCTACTGCTCCTTCATCTCCTCGGATGTGAAGGGGGCGCTGGCCCTGGTGGAGCCCTATGTGGACGCTCTGTGCCGGGAGATCCGGCTGACCGGCGCGCTGCTGCGGGAGCGGGGGATCCACATCTCCTGCGCCTACATGGGGGGCGGCACCCCCACCACCCTCAGCGCCCCCCAGCTCCACAAGCTTTTGTCCGTTGTGGAGGACTGTCTGCCCATGGAGGGGTGCGCCGAGTTCACCGTGGAGGCCGGGCGGCCGGACACCATCACCCCGGACAAGCTGGAGACGCTGCGGGACCACGGCATTCGCCGCATCTCCATCAACCCCCAGACCATGGAGGACGGTGTGCTCCGGGCCATGGGCCGGGCCCACACCGCCGCCCAGATCACCGAGGCCATGGCCCTGGCCGGGGAGCGCTTTGGCGCTCTGGTGAACATGGACCTCATCGCCGGGCTGCCCACCGACACGGAGGAGGGCTTTGGGCGCACCCTGGACCAGGTGCTGGCCATGGGCCCGGCCAACATCACGGTGCACACCCTGGCGCTGAAAAAGGGCTCCCGGCTCACCGAAGAGAGCCTCACGGAGGCGGGGGGCACGCTGTGCTCCCCCAGGACGGTGGAGGCCATGCTGGCCCTGGCGGCGGACCGGCTGCGGGGGGCGGGGTACGCCCCCTACTATCTGTACCGGCAGAAGTACATGTCCGGCTCCTTCGAGAACGTGGGCTGGGCCCGCCCAGGGGCGGTGTGCGCCTATAACATCGTGATGATGGAGGAGCTCCAATCGGTGCTGTCCCTGGGGGCCGGGGGGATCACCAAGCTGGTGGACCCGGACCAGGGGAGAATTGTCCGGCTGAGCAACCCCAAGTACGCCAGGGAGTACCTGGACAGCTGGGAGAAAATTTCCGCCGCCAAGCGGACCGCCGCCGATTTCCAGGCGGAGCTGGCCGGCAGCCAGGACGCGGGCCATAGGTGCTGAAACACCGGCGGCCCTGCCAAAAACCCCGTGTCCAGGGACAAAATTCCGTACAAGTTACGAAATCCTCTTGACTTTACCATATTTGACTGATATACTATCAAAGCCGCATTGACCGGGTGTGGTTTTCCACAGTGAAGAGGGCCAAGCGCCCCGCCCCCGAAAGCGAGCCCGTAATAAAGGAAAGGAGTGCAGATATGCACGCGATCATTGAGACCGGCGGTAAGCAGTACAAGGTAGCGGAGGGCGACACCCTCTACATCGAGAAGCTGAACGTGGAAGCCGGCGACACCGTCACCTTTGACAAGGTGCTGGCCGTCCTGGACGGCGACAGCAGCCGATTCGGCGCCCCCGCGGTGGACGGCGCCTCCGTCACCGCCAACGTGGTGAAGAACGGCAAGGGCAAGAAGGTGCTGGTGTTCAAGTACAAGCCCAAGAAGAACTACCGCCGCCGTCAGGGCCATCGCCAGCCCTACACCAAGGTGGAGATCACCAAGGTCAACGCCTGAGGGACCCACGGATGACCACCGTCACCTTCCACAGCGCAGACAGCCGCATTGACGGCTTCCTGGTGGAGGGCCACAGCGGGTACGCCGAGGCGGGCGCGGACATTGTGTGCGCCGCCGTCTCCGCCGCCGTGGGGCTCACCGAGTGCACCATCAATGAGGTGCTGGGCCTGGGGGCCCCGGTGAAGGCCCGGGAAGCAGACGCCCGCATCTCCCTCAAGCTCCCTGCCGGGCTGAGCGAGGAAAACGAATATGCCTGCCAGAATCTCTTGACCGGCATGATGGTCTACCTCCAGGCCATGGGAGAGGAATACCCCGACAATCTCATCGTTTTGATGGATGATGATGACGAAGCGTGACAATTAACCTTTGACAGAAAGGACGGAAACGACTATGCTGAAGCTCAATATCCAGTTCTTCGCCCACAAAAAGGGCGGCGGCTCCACCAAGAACGGCCGCGACTCCCAGGCCAAGCGCCTGGGCGTGAAGCGGGCCGACGGCCAGTTTGTGCTGGCGGGCAACATCCTGGTGCGCCAGCGCGGCACCCACATCCACCCCGGCGTCAACGTGGGCAAGGGCAGCGACGACACCCTGTTCGCCCTCAAGGACGGCAAGGTGAAGTTCGAGCGCCTGGGCAAGGACCGCAAGCAGGTCTCCATCGTAACGCTCGAGCAGTAAAATTTGCCTGAAAGGCCGCAGACGGGGGACCGTTTGCGGCTTTTTTCATAGAGAGGAGCAAAAAGAACATGAGAAAACTGTTTCAGGGGATGGCTTTCATCCTTTTCAGCATTCTTCTGGTGCTCGCGGCGGCCTTTGACCCGATTCTCTCCAATTTCTGGGGCGGGGTCCTTCATGTGATTCTTGACCTGCTGGCGCTGATCACAGGTATTGTGGGCCTGATATACACGTCCATTCCAGAAAAGCTGGAGCTGGTGATGAGCCCGCCCAAGATGAGGGACGACAAATAGGCGGGGGCTCGTATGAACTTTGCATTTTCAGACCGCTTCGATGTGCTCGACGGCGGAGACCTTATCCTGCACATCCGGGAAAAGGCAGAGGGCGGCGGGGTATTGCTCCCCTTTTATTATTATGACATTGTGGCGGGCGGTTTGCCCGTGGGGAAGATCAGTATCCGTATCGGCGACAATTTTCACAGCTACTACAACGGCCACATCGGCTATGAGGTGGACCCGAAATTCCAGGGCCGAGGCTATGCCCGCCGCGCCTGCCAGCTGGTGCTGGAGGTGGCCCGGGCCCACGGAATGACCCGGCTCTATCTCACCTGCGGGGAGGACAATGTCCCCTCCTACCGCACCATTGAGCGGCTGGGCGGGCGGCTGCTGGAGATCTCCGGGATACCCCGGGACTACTTCGCCTGGTACGAGGGCATCCCCCGGCACCGTATTTATCAACTGGATTTGTGAGGGAAAACCTATGGATTTTCGGGAAAAAATGCACAGCGGCGCGCTCTACCTCCCCATGGACGAGGCCATCATGGCCGAACAGCTCCAGTGTCTGGACCGGCTGTACGACTTCAACCAGACCCGCCCTCTGGAGCAGGAGAGGCGGGGGGGCATGCTCCGGGAGATGTTCGCCGAGGTGGGCGAGGGCTGCTACATCGAGCCCCCCTTCCACGCCAACTGGGGCGGACATCACATCCATTTCGGAAAATTCGTCTATGTGAACTTCAACGGCACGTTTGTGGACGACACCCACATCTATGTGGGAGACTACACCGAGTTTGGCCCCAACGTGGTGATTGCCACGGCGGGCCACCCTATCCTGCCCCAGCTGCGGGAGCAGATGTACCAGTACAACGCCCCGGTGCGCATCGGCCGTAACTGCTGGCTGGGGGCGGGGGTGGTCGTGGTGCCCGGTGTGACCATCGGGGACAACACGGTGGTGGGCGCGGGCAGCGTGGTGACCCGCGACCTGCCCGCCAACGTGGTGGCGGTGGGCAACCCCTGCCGGGTGCTGCGGGAAATCAATGAGCATGACCGGGAATACTACTTCAAGGATAAGAAAATCAACTGGGACGAGCTATAGGAGGTCTGTATGGCCAATCAATTCATCGACACCGCCCGCATCACCGTCCGGGCGGGCGCGGGGGGAGGCGGCGCGGTGGCCTTCCACCGGGAGAAGTACGTGGCCGCCGGCGGCCCCGACGGCGGGGACGGCGGCCGGGGCGGGGATATTATTCTGCGGGTGGACCCCCACATGTCCACCCTGATGGACTTCCGCTACAAGCGCAAGTACACCGCCGAGAACGGCAGGGACGGCCAGGGCAAGCGGTGCTCCGGCAAGGACGGGAACGACCTGGTGATCCGGGTGCCCAAGGGCACCGTGGTCCGGGACCTGGAGACAAGGGAGATCATCTGCGACATGTCCGGCCAGGAAGATTTTGTGCTGGCCCGCGGCGGCAACGGCGGCTGGGGCAACCAGCACTTCGCCACCCCCACCCGGCAGGTGCCCCGGTTTGCCAAGGCGGGACTGCCGGGGCAGTACCGGGAGGTGCTGCTGGAGCTGAAGCTGCTGGCAGACGTGGGGCTGGTGGGCTTCCCCAACGTGGGCAAGTCCACCCTGCTCAGCGTGGTTACCAGGGCCCAGCCCAAAATCGCCAACTACCACTTCACCACCCTGTCCCCCAACTTAGGGGTGGTGGCGGTGGACGAGGGGACATCCTTCGTGCTGGCCGACATCCCCGGCATCATCGAGGGGGCGGCGGACGGCGCGGGGCTGGGCCACGACTTCCTGCGCCACGTGGACCGCTGCCGCCTGCTGATCCACGTGGTGGACGTGTCCGGCAGCGAGGGCCGGGACCCGGTGGCCGACTTCGACGCCATCTGCGCCGAGCTCCAGCGCTGGTCCCCCGAGCTGGCCTCCCGGCGGATGATCGTGGCGGCCAACAAGGTGGACATCATGGAGGACCCCGGGCTGCTGGAGCAGCTGCGCCGGCATGTGGAGGCCAGGGGGTGTCCCCTGTTCCAGCTGTCCGCCGCCACCCACCAGGGCACCCGGGAGCTGATGTTCGCCGCGGCGCAGGAGCTGTCCGCCCTGCCCCCGGTGATCGTGTACGAGCCCACCTATGTGGAGCGGCCCCCCGAGGTGGACACGTCCGAGGCGCTGGACATTCAGCGGGACGAGGACGGCACCTGGCTGGTGGACGGGCCCTGGCTGCGCCAGCTCATGGCCAACGTGAACTTCTCCGACTACGAGAGCCGCAACTGGTTTGAGCGTCGGCTGCGGGACGCGGGGGTGTACCAGCAGCTGGAGGAGCTGGGAGTGCAGGACGGGGACACGGTGTGCCTGTACAATCTGGAATTTGAGTATCAGAGATAAAAATGGCCCTCTCCGGAGATACACTCCGGGGAGGGCCTTCTATTTTCCGGCCGCGCCGTCCTGGTGTCCATAGCGGTACATCAGTTTTCCGCAGGTGCGGGCATAGCGCTCCATTGCGTCGGTCAGCTGTGTGAAGTCCCGGTCAAGGGCCGGGTCCAGCCCCAGCCGGGCGGCAATGCGGTTACGGGCCAGGTAAAACTGCTGGATCAGCGGGCCGATCTCTCCGCCGGACATCTCATCGCGCACCTCGGTACAAAAATCCATTACGTATTCGCCGTTGATCTTCTCATAGATCAATTCCCAGCGCTCCTCCTGCTCCAAAATCGCCCTCAGTTCGTCGGCTAGGCTCATTTTGACTCCCCTCCTCTTTTGATATGCTACAATATTGTAGCATATCCACATCTGAAATGCAACAGGATAGTAGCATCACTTTGCAAGGAGTGATGTGCATGTTATTTCAGAGGCTTGAGGATCTTCGAATTGATTCGGATATGACACAAAAAGAAATTGCCAGTTTGTTGGATTGTAAGCGGGAGGTATACCGGCGCTATGAAAAGGGCATCTATGATATCCCGCTTTGGGCGCTCATCAAACTGGCAGAATACTATGGAACCAGTACAGATTATATTCTGGGGCTTACGGATGTAAGAGACCCGTACCCAAGGGCGAAGAAATGACAAGCGGGACCCTGCCGGTACGGTGGGCCAGTATGATCCTCCCCGCTGTAAAGCCCCGCCCCCCAGGCGCGGGATGTGTCCTGCGCCTACGGGATAAATCGGAGAGAGGAAAGCGGCTGAGCGGTGCCAACAGAGAAGCCCATTCGAAGGCCCAACGCGCCGGAAGGGCCATCCCGCCGCCGCGTAAATTGGTCCCCCGTAAACGGGGGTTCTTAGGGGGGAAAATCCTGAGAAACAAGAGCGCGTCCTTTGCGCTGGCAGTTTCGCCGGATTTTCTCCCCTAAGTGCGCTCTTTGCCTACTTTCTCTCGCACGAGAGAAAGTAGGTCGCCGAAGGCCGCCCCGCCGGAGGCAAAGAGGGCCGAAGGCCCGCCCCCATAAAAATAGGCCCCCCGCCTTGCGGCGGAGGGCCTTGTTCACGGTTTTGACCGCAAATTACTTGTGGTCCACGCTGTACATGTGCTTGATGAGCTCCAGCACCTTGTTGGAGTAGCCCATCTCGTTGTCGTACCAGGACACGACCTTCACGAAGGTGTCGGTGAGGGCAATGCCGGCCTTGGCGTCGAAGATGGAGGTGCGGGCGTCGCCCAGGAAGTCGCTGGAGACCACGTCCTCGTCGGTGTAGCCCAGGATGCCCTTCAGCTCGCCCTCAGAGGCGGCCTTCATGGCCTTGCAGATCTCCTCGTAGGAGGCGGGCTTGGCCAGGTTGACGGTCAGGTCCACCACGGACACGTCCAGAGTGGGGACGCGCATGGACATGCCGGTCAGCTTGCCGTTCAGGGCGGGGATGACCTTGCCCACGGCCTTGGCGGCGCCGGTGGAGGAGGGGATGATGTTGCCAGCCGCCGCGCGGCCGCCGCGCCAATCCTTCATGGAGGGGCCGTCAACGGTCTTCTGGGTGGCGGTGGTGGAGTGCACGGTGGTCATCAGGCCGTCGGTGATGCCGAAGTTATCGTTGAGCACCTTGGCGATGGGGGCCAGGCAGTTGGTGGTGCAGGACGCGTTGGACACGAAGGTCATGTCGGGGGTGTAGGCGTCCAGGTTCACGCCGCACACGAACATGGGGGTGTCATCCTTGGAGGGGGCGGACATGACCACCTTCTTGGCGCCGGCGTCGATGTGGGCCTGGGCCCTCTCCTTGGTGAGGAACAGGCCGGTGGACTCCACCACGTACTCAGCGCCCAGCTTGCCCCAGGGGATGTTCTTGGGGTCGCGCTCAGCGTAGATGGGGATGGACTTGCCGTTGACCACGATGGCGTTTTCGGTGGAGGAGACCTCGCCGTTGAACTGACCGTGCATGGTGTCGTACTTCAGCATATAGGCCAGGTAGTCGGCGGGGCACAGGTCGTTGATGCCCACGATCTCGATCTCGGGATGGTTCACGCTGGCGCGGAAAACCATGCGGCCAATGCGGCCAAAACCGTTAATACCTACTTTGATGCTCATTGGTATCACTCCTTATTTATGATAGGGGGCTTGCACAGCAATATTATACTCTATCATTTGCGCAAAAGGAAGAGGTATTGTGAAAATATTTTCAAACTTTTTTCCGGCGGCTTTGGTGAAATGGCAGTTTTTTGTCTGCGCACGGCGGTTTTCCCATAAAGCGGGAAATATTCCCCGCTTGACACCGCTGGTATAATGAAAGAAAATCGGAGCGGGGAGGGAACGCCATGGCGGAGCGCTGGAAAAAAAGACTGCTGGACGCCCTGCCCACACTCCGGGCCCTGGGGCAGTGGCTGGTGCTCTCGGGGCTGACGGGGCTGGCCTGCGGCGGGGCGGGGGCGGCCTTCACCTGGTGCGTGGCCCGGGCCGCCGCCCTGCGGGGAGCCCACCCCTGGCTGCTGTTTTTGATGCCCCTGGCGGGGCTGGCCATCGTCTGGGCCTATCGGAGGGCCGGGATGGAGAACGACAGCGGCACCAACCAGATCATCGCCAGCGTCCGGGGCGGGGAGCGGCCGCCGGTGCGGCTGGCCCCGCTGATCTTCCTGGGCTCGGCGCTCACCCATCTCACCGGTGGCAGCGCCGGGCGGGAGGGGGCCGCCCTTCAGATCGGCGGCAGCATCTCCGCCGGCATCGGCCGGCTGCTCCGCCTGGGGGAGCGCAGCGTGAACACCATCATCCAGTGCGGTATGGCGGGGCTGTTCTCCGCCCTGTTCGGCACCCCCCTCACCGCCACCGTGTTCGCCCTGGAGGTGGTGAACGTGGGGAAAATGTATTATTCCGCCCTGTTTCCCTGCCTGCTGTCCGCGCTGATCGCCGCCGGGGTGCCTCAGGCCCTGGGCCTGCCCGGGGAGGGCTATCACCTGTCCGGCCTGCCCCGGCTGGAGCCGGTGTCCCTGCTCCGGTGCGGCGCGCTGGCCATTCTGGCGGCGCTGGTGTCCATCGCCTTCTGCGTGCTGATGCACCAGGCGGGACATCTCTACAAAAGGTATCTGCCCAACCAGTACCTGCGCGCGGTGTCTGGGGCGGCGCTGGTCATCCTCCTCACGCTGGCCGAGGGCAGCGGCGACTACAACGGCGCCGGGGGCCACATCATCGAGCTGGCGGTGGAGGGGCAGGTCCGCGTGCCCTGGGCCTTCGGGTGGAAGATGCTGTTCACCGCCCTCACCCTGGGGGCGGGCTTCCGGGGGGGCGAGATCGTGCCCACCCTGTTCATCGGCTCCACCTTCGGCTGCGCCGTGGGGCCGCTGCTGGGGCTGGACCCGGCCTTTGGGGCGGCGGTGTCCATGATCGCCCTGTTCTGCGGGGTGGTGAACTGCCCCATGGCCTCCATCTTTCTGGCCGTCGAGCTGTTCGGCGGAGAGGGGCTGCTGTTTTTCGCCCTGGCCTGCTCGCTGAGCTTCCTGGTCAGCGGGCGGTACTCGCTGTACGCCAGCCAGAACATCGTGTACTCCAAGCTGGAGGCCCGGCTCAACGACCCATAGCGGCGTCCCAGGAGCTCTGCCCATGAAAAAAAGCCCGCGCGGCCTGAGGCCGCGCGGGCTTGTCTCATTGGATCTCGTAGTCCTTGCCGAACTGGAGGTCGGAATACCGCCGGGTGGCGTCCGGGTCCAGCTCGAACTCGTCCTGCTGGGCGGGGTCCAGGGGCTCCAGGTCGTCGGGCATGGGGGGGACGTCGTCGTCCGGCCCCACCGCCACCAGCCGGGGAGCGGGCTTCTGGGCGGCGGCCATGGCCTGCCGCTGCTCCTCCTCCCGGCGGACCTGGGCGTCCAGGGCGGCCTTGATGTCCTCGGAGGGGTCATCCTTTCCGGCCATCTCCGGGGGGACCAGCTCCCCCAGACGGGAGAGGAAGTCCATCTCCTGGTCGTGGAGCTGGGCCAGCTTGCGCACATAGGCGGCGGTGGACTCCTGGGCCTTTTTCAGGCGGTGCTCCTCGGCGGCCACCGCCTGCTCCAGGTCGGTTACCCGCTGCCGGGCGCCCTTTTCCGCCTCGCCCATGAGCTCCTCCTGCTTTTTCTTGGCGTCCTCCACCATGGAATCCGCCATCTGCTGGGCGGCCAGAAGGGCCTTGCGCATGGTGCCCTCGGTGGCGCGGTACTCCTCCACCTCGTTGGACATCACCTTCAGCTTGTTTTTCAAAATGGCGTTCTCGTTGTACAGGGCGGTATAGTCCTCGGTGAGCGCGTCCAAGAACTCGTCCACCTGGGCCAGGTTATAGCCGCCCAGGGTGGCCTTGGCAAAGGAGTGGCTGGCCACTTCCTGCGGTGTCATCATGGCTTAAGTTCCCCCTATCTCAAAAATACAAGCCGTTGTTTTCCAGCTCGTCGATGAGATCCCCCAGGATCTCCACATTGTAGGGGGTGATGATGTACGTGGACAGGGCCACCTTCTTGATGGTGCCCTCGTTGGCGTAGGCCACGCCGGATAAAAAGTCGATGAGGCGGCGGGCGATGTTCTTGTCCGTCTGCTCCAGGTTGAGCACCACCGTGCGCTTGTCCCGCAGGTGGTCGGCGATCTCCGAGGCGTTCTCAAACCGGGTGGGGTTGACCAGCACCACCTGGAGCTGGGTGGTGGTGTGGATATTGACCACTTTGTTGTTGCGCCGTTCCGTCTCCCGCTCCCGGGGGGGCTCCTTCATGCTGCTCACCGGGGTGAAATCCTCCTCATAATCATCCTCTTCCTCGTCCTCATAGGGGCGGGCGAGGCGTTTGAGTTCGTCGAACAGGCTCATATAGACGGGTCTCCCTTCAATCGTGAGGTAAGGAAGGGCCAGGGGCGGTCCCTCCAGGTGACATAGGCGGGCGGGGGCCGAACAGAGCGGAGCCCACCCGAATGCAGGTGGAGCCCGCGGCAACAGCGTCCCGATAGTCGCCGCTCATCCCCATGGACAGCACGTCCATATCTACTCTATTATCTACCATTTCCCCTCTTATGTCAACAGCCAACTGGCGCAATTTTTGAAAATGAGGGAGGTTTTCCCCGGGGGCCGAGGCCGCCGGGGGGATGCACATCAGCCCCCGCAGGCGCACCCCCTTCAGCGAGGCGGCCAGCCGGGCGGCGGCCAGGGCCTCCTCCGGCGGGAAGCCGGACTTGGACGTCTCCCCCGCCAGGTTGATCTCCAGCAGGATATCCTGGGTGAGCCACATCCGCTCCGCCCGGTCCGCGATGGCCCGGAGCAGCCGCTCCGAGGACACGGAGTGGATCAGTTCCACCCGGCCCACCACGTATTTGACCTTGTTGGTCTGGAGGTGGCCGATGAAATGGACCTGGGCCGGCCCATAGGCGTCGTCGTCCAGGTGGGCGGTGAGCTCCTGCACCCGGTTTTCCCCGCAGGCCGTGATCCCGGCGGCCACGGCGGCCCGGATGGTCTCCGAGCTCTGGGTTTTGGTGGCCGCCAGCAGGGTGATGTCCGCCGGGTCCCGTCCCGCCGCCCGGGCGGCGGCGTCGATGCCCGCCCGGACCCTCTCGATATTCTCTCTCAAATCCATATGACACGGCCTCCAATTGTCGCGCTTGGCCTGCTTGGCGGCTCAGCGCACTACTTTTCCGTCATAGATGCCGGAGGAGTTCAGGATGATCTCGTCCCCCGCCCGCAGGCGGTAGGCGGCGGCCTGGTCCACCGGGCGCACCAGGTAGTAGCTGTCGGCGGTGTACAGCAGCTCCACCTCCTGCCACTCCGCCTGAGAGCGGACCACGGTGTACACCCCGTAGTGGTTCACCTGGGCGGTGGTCCCGTCCTCCCGGGTGACGGTCTCTGTCTCCACCCGCAGGGCCTTGCGGGGGATGCGGATGCCGTCCAGCCGCCGGGTGACCACGTCCACCGTCTGGATGCGGAGCATGGCGGTGTCCGCCAGGTGGGAGCGGCAGGAGAAGATGGCCAGGGTCCGCTCCCCCTCCAGGGAGACGCGGTCCAAAACCATGTCCACCTGGCCGTAGTAGTCGCCGGAGAAGCTGAGGGTGTAGGTCCTGCCGGCCTGGAGGCCGGTGTTGACGCCGTCCAGCAGGGCGGCGTAGTACCAGGTGGAGCCGGTGACCAGCTTGCCCACCGCCGAGGGGTCCGGGCTGTGCTTCTGGCGGAGCAGGTCCTCCAGGCCGTCGGCGGTGAGCTCGTCCAGCAGCGCCGGAGTGACCACCCCCTCCCACCCGTCCACCCCGGCGGAAAAGACGCCGGAGGCGGGGGCGAACACGGTTTTGGACACCTGGTTCAGCGAGTGGTTCAGGGAGGCCAGCTGGCCCTGCTTGTCCGAGATGAGCTGGGTGAGCTCCCCGGCGGCCCCGGCGTCACCATAGGTGTAGTCCCGCTTGAACACCATGGAGCGCAGGGTGAGGGCGGAGTCCTCCAGGGTGGTGAGGTCCCCGTCCGCGGCCAGGGAGCGCAGGGCCACGATGGAGGAGATGACCTGGGCGTCCAGCCGGGAGGCGTCGGTGTTCTGGGTGCCAGAATTGAGGGCGTACTGGAGCTGTTCGATCTCCGCCTCCAGCGCCCGGATGGACTGCCGGGTGGTGAGGGCGGAGGGATCAGAGTACAACAGGGCCACCGGGTCCCCGGCCGCCGCCTTGGCCCCCTCGCTGAGGATCTGGTCCACATAGCCCGTTCCCCCGGCCAGGGGAGACTCGGTGCGCACCAGAATGCCCGTGGCCTCCTGCCCCACGTCCAGGGAGTAGGCATAGGCATAGGAGGTGACCAGATCCTCTTCCCAGCCGCGGATCAGGTAAATGGCCAGGTAGGCGGCCACCCCCAGGCAGAGGATGGCGATCATGAACTTGGTGGCGAGGGTGCTCTCTTTCATGGAGGGGTTCCTTTCTCTGTGTCAGGCGGGCCGGGCCGCCTTCGCGGGGTATCAGGCAAAACCCGCCTTTGCTGCGCGGGGGCCGGTTTTTGCCTGGGCGGCGCCCCTCACACCTCCAGCTCCACGGGGTGCTCTGGGGCGATGGTGGAGATGGCGTGCTTGTAGATGACCTGCTGCTTGCCGTCGGACACCACCACCACCACATAGGGGTCAAAGGCGGTAATCACCCCCCGGAGCTGGTAGCCGTTCATTAAAAAGACGGTGACCCGGGCGGCGAGACGGCGGGCGGCGGACAAAAAGGCGTCCTGAACGTTGGGCTGCTTGGCGACGGAGACGGCGGATGTAAGACTCATGTTGAATACACTCCTCTATTTGTTAGTTCGAGCGCATTCATTGTAATCCACAGTCTCTGACAAGTTCCGTCGAAAAAGCGAGGGCGGCGGAAAAATTTGGGACCTTATCCCAATGGAACCAGTGCGCGGCCTGATTGCGCCGGAACCAGGTGAGCTGCCGCTTGGCGTACTGCCGGGAGCGGAGCTTGATCTCCTCCGCCCCCTCCGCGGCGGGGCGGCCCTGGGCGAGGGTGGCGGCCAGCTCCTTATAGCCGATGGCCTGCATGGCGGTGCAGCTCTGGGGAACCCCCCGGGCCAGCAGGCCCCGGACCTCCTCCTCCAGCCCCCGCTCCATCATCTGGTCCACCCGGCGGTCGATGCGCTCCCACATGCAGGGGCGCTCCTGAAAGCCGAGGGCGATGGTCAGCGGCGTGTAGCGGTCCGGCAGGGCCCGGCTGTCCCGGTCGTGCTGGGTGATGGTCTTGCCGGTGGAGAGGTAGACCTCCAGGGCCCGCAGGGTGCGCTTTTCGTCGTTGGGGTGGATGCGTCGGGCGGCCTCCGGGTCCACCCTCTCCAGCTCCTCCCGCAGGGCGGGCAGGCCCTCGTCCTGCACCCGGCGCTGGAGGGTCTGGCGCAGGCCGCTGTCCGGCTCGAAGGGGGCAAACCGGCGTCCGGCCACCAGGTGGTCGATATACAGCCCCGTCCCCCCCGCCACGATGGGCAGGCGGCTCCGGGCCAGAAGCCCGTCTACGATGGGAACGGCCTCCTGAACGTACCGGGCCACGGAGTAGTTCTCCTCCGGGTCGGCCACGTCGATCATGTGGTGGGGGACGCCCAGGGTCTCCGATGGGGTGGGCTTGGCGGTGCCGATGTCCATCCCCCGGTAGACCTGCATGGAGTCGGCGGACACCACCTCTCCCCCCAGCCGCAGGGCCAGCTCCGCCGCCAGTGCGGTCTTGCCGGAGGCCGTGGGCCCGCAGATGACTAGGATATTTGGTTTCATAAAACCTCCCGGTGGGCCCACGGCGGGGCCCCGCGAAGTGGGGCGGCGCGGGAGCGCCGTATAAAGGAACCTCTGGTTCAATGTGTCTGCGGCGCTTTGAGAATCTTTTCCGCCACAACTTCGTTGTGATTTCTTGAAATAAACAAATTATTCCTGCGAAATTACGCCTCGCTGTGGCGGAAAATCTCTCACAAATCGCTCTTGCCGATTGAACCAGAGGTTCCCAAGCGTTTTGCGGCGCAAAACCTTGGCGCAAGGGCGAATTGAATTCGCCCGCGCAGGATAAATCCAACGGGGTCCCCGCGGCGCGCAGCGGCGTGGGGCGGGCCCGCAGACGACTAGGATATTTGGTTTCGTACTCGGCTTCAACGTCCCACCTCCCAGGCTGTCGGTGAAAATTATACCACAGAGCGGCCCCGGGTTCAATGCAAAAAGCGCTGTGCCTTCCGCCGCGGAGAGGGAGCCCCTGCGGGGGTTGAGGGGGGCGCGGCGCTACATGGGCTTCAAATTTTGGTTGAGCCGGTCCACCATCCAGGCCAGCCGCTTTTCCCGCCCGGCCTGGGTCTTTGCGTCAAAATACGCCCGGGTGTAGGTCTTCTTTACCGACAAGGACATGGCCCGGAAGTTGGTACAGGCGGGCTCGCAGCCCTCCAGCAGCGCGGAAAGGCGGGCGATCTGCTCCTCCGTGACCGCCGTGGGGGCGGGGGCGTACCACTGGCCGTTTTCCTTGGCCTCCTGGATTTTCTCCCTGCCGACGTCGGTCATAAGGCCCTGCTCCTCCAGGCGCTGGGCCAGGGCCCTGTTCTTTTCCGACCACTTGCTCTTCTCCCTGCGCATGGAAAAATATTTTCGATAGGTTTGGGCGTCGATGCGCTGCATCTGCCCGTCGATCCACCCGAAGCAGAGCGCCTCCTCCAGCGCCTCCCCGGCTGTGATCGTTTTTGGCCCGCCGGCCTTGCCGAACAGCAGCCAGACGCCGGCGCTGGACTGGCAGTGCTGGGAGAGCCAGGCCCTGAATTCTCCCCTGCCGGCAAATTTCAACGTATCGCTCATGGTGCGCCCCCCAATTCGGTGGTATCGTCCGCTGATTGAGCAGGTGCAATTTGCACTGTTTCAACCTTGCTTACTATATCACAAAAGCCCCGCCGGTTCAATCTTGAGATCATGGCGGACCGCAGGGAGCGGGCCGGTCAATTCGCGCCCTTGCGCCCGGGCGGCTTTCATGGTACAATATCTTGTCAGGGTGTACCCACGGCGCGCCCGGCTGTGCCGATTATACTGAGAGGAGCCCCGCTATGAACACCAATTACGACGTGATGATCCTGGGCACCGGTGAGGCGGGCATTTACGCTGCCTATGAGCTGGCCCTGAAATGCCCCTCCGCCCGTGTCCTGGTGGTGGACCAGGGGGCGGACATCTACCGCCGCCAGTGCCCCATTGTGGCGGGGAAGGTGAAGACCTGCGTCCAGTGCCGGGTGTGCGGCACCATGTGCGGCTTTGGGGGCGCGGGGGCCTTCTCCGACGGCAAGTTCAACTTCACCACCGCCTTCGGCGGCTGGCTCACCGACTTCCTGGAGGAGAAAGAGGTGATGGACCTCATCGGTTATGTGGACGCCCTCAATGTGAAGCACGGGGCCACCACCGAGGTCTATTCCACCGCCACCCCGGCGGCAAAGGCCCTGGAGCGGGAGGCGCTGCGGTATGACCTCCACCTGCTCCAGGCCCAGTGCAAGCACCTGGGCACGGAGAACAACCTGAAGATTCTCACCAGCATCTATGAGGCCATCCGGGACAAGCACACCTTCCTCTTCGACACCGCCGTTACCTCCATTGAGGCGGAGGACGGCGCGTACACGCTGGTGACGGAGGGCGGGGCGCGGTATACGGCCCCCTACCTCATCGCGGGGCCGGGCCGGTCCGGGGCGGAGTGGTTCGCCAACCAGTGTAAGGGGCTGGGGCTGGAGCTGCTGAATAACCAGGTGGACATCGGCGTGCGGGTGGAGCTGCCCGCCACCGTGTTTGAGCACATCACCGACGTGGTATACGAGTCCAAGCTGGTCTACCGCACGAAGCAGTATGGCGACCCGGTGCGCACCTTCTGCATGAACCCCTACGGCCATGTGGTGGCGGAGAACGTGGAGGGCATCAACACGGTGAACGGCCACTCCTACTCTGACCCCGCCCTGCGCTCGGAGAACACCAACTTTGCCCTGCTGGTTTCCAACCGCTTTACCTCTCCCTTCAACGAGCCCTACCGCTACGGCAAGCACATCGCCTCCCTGTCCAACATGCTGGCGGGGGGCGTGCTGGTCCAGCGGTTCGGCGACCTGGTGGGCGGGCGGCGGACCAATGACCACCGCATGTCCAAGTCCTTCGTCCGGCCTACCCTCACCGCCGCCGTGCCGGGGGACCTGTCCCTGGCCCTGCCCAAGCGGCAGCTGGACGACATCATCGAGATGATCTACGCCCTGGACAAGCTGGCCCCGGGCACCGCCAACTACGACACCCTGCTCTATGGTGCGGAGGTGAAGTTCTACTCCGCCCGGATCAAGCTCTCCCACGAGCTGGAGACCGCCCTGCCCGGCTTCTTCGCCGTGGGCGACGGCGCCGGGGTCACCAGAGGTCTCGCCCAGGCGGGGGCCTCCGGCGTCAAGGCGGCAAGGGTTGTGGCCCAGCGGCTGAATCTCACCTGAGCAGGGAGCGCCTCGGGAGGCGGCATCCCCGCGGGAGCACACATCGGTTTTTGTCCAGTTTTTCACCCGCAAAAAGTTACAGAGGCGCGGCAGGCCCCTGGGGGCCAAGGGGGCCCGAACCCCCGCCGCTCCACAGTTTTCAACAGCTTGCACAGAGTTTTCCACAATCCCTTTCCACGGTGTTGAGGCGGACATGCCGCCTGTCAAGAAAAACTTCCCCGGCTTATCTCACAAACTTTTACCTGGAGGACCGAGCCTTGAAACGAACCACCCCTGTGATTCCCGCCGAGGACATCCGGCGGCAGATGGAATACTGCGCCGAGCTGCACGCCCTCAACGCCCAGCGCCCAGCGCCCCCCCTGGCCTATGTGGACACCTACGGCTGCCAGCAGAACGAGGCGGACTCCGAGCTGATCCGCGGTATGCTGTGCGACATGGGCTATGAGATCACGGACAGCGAGAAGGGCGCGGACGTGATCGTCATCAACACCTGCGCCATCCGGGAGCACGCGGAGCAGCGGGTGCTGGGCAACGTGGGCGCACTGGTCCACGGCAAGCGGAAGAAGCCGGACCAGATCATCTGCCTGTGCGGCTGCATGGCCCAGGAGGCCCACGTGGCCGACCGCATCCGCCAGTCCTACCGCCATGTGGACCTGGTGTTCGGCCCCCAGCAGCTGTGGCGGTTCCCGGAGCTGCTGCGCCGGGTGTACCTGCGCCGGGGGCGGGTGTTTGAGACCGCTCCCGACGACGGCGCCATCGCCGAGGGCCTGCCGGTGCGCCGGTCGGGGACGCTGAAGGCCTGGGTGTCCATCATGTACGGCTGCAACAACTTCTGCTCCTACTGCATCGTGCCCTACACCCGGGGGCGGGAGCGCAGCCGGGAGCCGGAGATCATCCTGGAGGAGATCCGGGCGCTGGCGGAGCAGGGGTACAAGGACATCACCCTGCTGGGCCAGAACGTGAACTCCTACGGGAAGGACCTGGAGGGGGAGGTGGACTTCCCCGCCCTGCTGGAGCGGGCCGCGGCCCTCCCCGGTGAGTTTTTGCTGCGGTTCATGACCTCCCACCCCAAGGACGCCACGGACCGGCTGTTTGATGTGATGGCCAGGTGCGAAAAGGTGGCCCCGGTGATTCACCTGCCCTTCCAGTCGGGCAGCACCCGGGTGCTGTCCGCCATGAACCGGCGGTACACCCGGGAGCAGTATCTGGACAAGGTCCGGGCTCTGCGGGAGCGGGTGCCGGAGGTGGTGCTCACCTCAGACGTGATTGTGGGCTTCCCCGGGGAGACCACTCCCGAGTTTGAGGAGACCTTGTCCCTCATCGAGGAGGTCCGCTTCGACGCGCTGTTCACCTTCATCTACTCTCCCCGGCGGGGCACCCCGGCGGCGGAGCTGCCCGACCCCATGACAAAAGAGGAGAAGTCCGCCAACTTTGACCGGCTGGTGGAGGCCCAGAACCGCATCTCCCTGGAAAAGCACCGGGCCTATATCGGCACGGTGCAGCGCTGCCTCATCGACGGGATGGGGGAGGATCCACGGAACAACCTCACCGCCCGGACGGCGGGGGGCCGCCTGGTCCATCTGAACGGAGACCCGGCGCTGGTGGGGCGGTTCGCGGACGTGCGCATCACGAGCTGCTCCACCTGGGCGCTGTTTGGAGAATTAAGCGCTGAGCCGTCGTGAGCCGCACGGATGGACCGGAGCGAGGGCAAAAGCCCAGCCGGCACAGGCAGGAGGCGGGTTTTGCCCGAGTTGAAGGGAAGCCGTGCGCCGCGAACAGGCGAAGCGTGACAGCATTAAGCGCTGAGCCGTCGTGAGCCGCGCAGACAAAAAAGGAGACCCCAGACATGCCGATGACAAGACGGGATAAAATCTTGAGATGGACCGCTTACCTCATCGCCCTGTGGGCGGTGGCGGTGGTGAACTACTATGTGCTGGCCCCCCTGCCCATGGCCCTGCCCCAGCTGCTGCCCATCCTGGCGGTGGCCGGGGGGACGCTGGAGGGGGCCCCCTTCGGCGCGGTGTACGGCTTTGCGGCGGGGCTGGTGATGTCCGGCCTGGGCCACCTGGGGCCGGGCTGCGCCGCCGCCCTGGCCCTGTTCGGCTGGGCGGCCGGGCTCACCACCCAGTACCTGCTCCGGCGGGACGTGTGGGGCCACCTGATCTGCTCGGTGGCCGCCGCCCTGCTCTGGGAGCTGTGGGAGGTGGGCAGCCGCCTCCTCACCGGGGCCGCCCCCCTGCGGGTGCTGCTGGGGGTGGCCGGGCCGGAGCTGCTGTGGACCCTGCTGCTGGCCCTGCCGGTGTACTGGGCGGGCCGGTTCTGCTGTGTCAACTACGGGAGGATCTACCATGAATAACCCCTTTGACCCCATGCACATCCAGGAGGAGAAGGCCGAGCGGGAGGCCCGCCGGCTTAAGCTGCGCAGCAATCTGCTCATCACCCTGTTCTGCGGAGTGCTGGTCGGCTTTTTTGTGGTGCTCTACCAGACCCAGATGGTGGACGGCGCCGCCTACCTCAGCAGCACCAACAACCACTCCACCCAGACCGAGCAGGTGGACAGCGTCCGGGGGGAGATTCTGGACCGCTACGGCCGGGTGCTGGTGACCAACGAGGTGAGCTATAACGTCACCCTGGACGACGCCGCCATGGGGGGGCAGCGCAACGACATCCTGGCCCAACTGCTGGACGTCTGCCGGGAGGAGGGGGTGGCCTGGACCAGCGACCTGTTCATCTCGGAGACCGCTCCCTGGGTTTACACCTCCGACACCCCCCTCGCCTACCAGCAGAAGAACGACGGCGGCGAGCCGGTGACCAGGCCCACCTACCTGGGCCAGCTGGCGGAGGACTGCAAGTGGGTGGACAGCGCGGAGACCGCCCAGCTCACCGCCGGGGAGCTGCTGGAGAAGATGTGCGTCACCTTCGGCCTGCTGGAGGAGGGGGAGGCGGTCACCCAGCGGGAGCGGGACCTGGCCGGGGTGCTGTATGAGCTGTACCTGCGCCGCTATAAGATCGACAACAGCGAGTATGTGTTTGCCCGGGGGGTGGACATCACCTTCATCTCCAAGGTGAAGGAGCTGTCCCTGAGCGGGGTGTGCATTGACACCACCACCACCCGGCGGTACGGCACCAGCTACGCCGCCCATGTGCTGGGCTTCACCGGGGCCATCCCGAGGGAGAGCGCCGAGCGCTACCGGGAGCTGGGCTATCCGGGCAACGCCACCGTGGGCCGGGACGGGGTGGAGCTGGCCTTTGAGGAGGACCTCCACGGCGTCAGCGGCACCCGGCTCATCGAGAAGGACGGGGAGGGCAACATCGTGGGCCAGGAGTGGCACACCACCCCGGAGCCCGGGGACAACGCGGTGCTCACCCTGGACATCGCCCTCCAGGCCACCACAGAGGACCTGCTGGCCCAGTACGCCGCCAGCCAGGAGGAGCCCGGCCCCATGGCGGCGGCGGTGGTGGACATGACGGGCGGCGTGCTGACCCTGGCCTCCTACCCCACCTACGACCTGGCCAGCATGAACTACGTGGAGCTGATGAACGACACGGAGAACCGCCCCCTGATGAACCGGGCCACCCAGGGCGTGTACGCCCCCGGGTCCACCTTCAAGATGCTCACCGCCGTGGCCGCCCTGTCCGAGGGGGAGATCACCACCAGCGAGCGGATCGAGTGCACCGGCATCTACCGGCACTACTCCGACGTCAACTCCCAGCCCCACTGCTGGATCTGGGACAGCGTGCGGGGAGTGCACGGCCGGGACAACGTCACCCAGGCCATCACCGACTCCTGCAACATCTTCTTCTATGAGGCGGGGCTGCGTACCGGCATCGCCAACCTGCGCAAGTACGCGGCCAAGTTCGGCCTGGGGGAGTACACCGGCATCGAGATCGCCGAGAGCAGGGGCTGGATGGCGGGGCCGGAGACCTCCGAGCACTTCAACCAGCCCTGGTATGACGGAAACACCATGTCCGTCTCCATCGGCCAGGAGAACAACCAGTTCACCCCCCTCCAGCTGGCCAACTACGTGGCCACCCTGGTGAACGGGGGAAATCACTACAAGGCCCACCTGCTCAAGGAGTTCAAGTCCAGCGACTACAGCCAGGTGACCCAGACCTACGAGCCCCAGCTGCTGGACACCATCGACATCGACGAGGACGCCCTGGAGGCGGTGCTCCAGGGGATGTACAACCTGTCCGAGACGGCCAGCATGGCCCGGTACTTCTCCGCCCTGCCGGTGAAGGTGGGCTGTAAAACGGGCACCGCCCAGGTGGCCACCAAGACCGCCAACGCCGTGTTTGTGTGCTACGCCCCCTATGACAATCCCCAGGTGGCCCTGTGCCTGGTGGCGGAGCAGGGCGCCTCCGGCGGCAATCTGGCGGAGATCGCGGCGGGCATCCTGGCCCAGTATTTCTCCACCGACAGCTCCCTGAGCACGGTGCAGGGGGAAAACGTGCTGCTCCATTGAGGGAAAAAGTCCGAAGGCGGAACTAAGTTCCAGCCTTCGGCCCTTTTTTGGGGTGGGCATAATTCTTTTGGGCAAATCAGAGAAAATGAACCGGGCCCGGTTGGGGGGGCGGGGCCGCCCATCCTGCAAGCCAATTTTTGGAAAAGCCTTGGGCCGCAAGGTTTCCACAACTTCCACACAACCTTCCACAGCCTTGTGCAGGGTGTGGTGAGGGGCGTTCCTGCAAGACGGGTTTACATAAAGCGGTGTCAAGTCTTTTTCTTCCGTGAATTCCACGATTTTTGAAATTCCGGCACACCGCTCCAATTTGACGGGACGGGCAAAAAAGCGCCCCGGCACAGCCGGGGCGCTTCTCTGGCAGAATCAGGGTTAGGTTTTGGCGAACTCCTCCGCCACCCGGGCGATGTTGGCGGCGCACAGGCCGAACTCCTCCAGCAGCGCGGCGGCGGGGCCGGAGTGGCCGAACACGTCGGGGGTGCCGATGCGCTTGACAGGGGTGGGCCGGGTCTCGCTGAGGAAGGAGCACACCGCGTCCCCCAGTCCGCCGATGACGGAGTGCTCCTCGCAGGTGATAATCCTCCCGCACTCCTCCGCCGCCTTCAGCACCAGCGCCTCGTCCAGGGGCTTGACGGTGGCCATGTTGATGATCCGGGCCGAGATGCCCCGCTGGGCCAGCAGCTGCCCGGCCTCCACCGCCTCGGCCACCAGCAGGCCGTTGGCCAGGATGGCCACGTCCGTGCCCTCCCGCATGACCTCGCCCCTGCCGATCTCAAAGGTGAAGGTGTCCGGGTCGTGGAACACGGGCACCGGGGAGCGGCCAAAGCGCATATACACCGGCCCCTGGTGCTCATAGGCCGCCTTCACCATGGCCCGGGCCTCCACCTCGTCGGCGGGGGACATGACCACCATGCCGGGGATGGAGCGCATGAGGGCGTAGTCCTCCAGGCACTGGTGGGAGGCCCCGTCCTCCCCCACGGAGATGCCCCCGTGGGAGGCGCCGATCTTCACGTTGAGCTGGGTGTAGCCGATGGAGTTGCGCACCTGCTCATAGGCCCGGCCGGCGGCGAACATGGCGAAGGAGGAGGCAAAGGCCACCATGCCCATGGCCGCCGCACCCGCCGCCGCCGCCATCATGTTCCCCTCGGCGATGCCGCAGTTGAAGTGCCGGTGGGGGAACGCCTTTCCGAACACGGCGGTCTGGGTGGAGCCCGCCAGGTCCGCGTCAAACACCACGATGTTGTCATGCAGCGCGCCCAGCTCCCTCAGCGCCTCGCCATACCCGGTGCGGGTGGCGACTTTTTTCACGTCCGCCATATTACTCCCCCTCCAATTCCGCCAGGCTGGCCTTCAGCTCCGCCATGGCCTGCTCATACTGCTCCGCGTTGGGGGCCTTGCCGTGCCAGCCCACCTGGTCCTCCATGAAGCTGACCCCCTTGCCCTTGGTGGTCTTCATCACGATGGCAAAGGGCCGGCCCTTCACCGTCTCCGCCTGGGCAAAGGCCCCCTCCAGGGCGTCAAAGTCGTGGCCGTCGATCTCCACGGCCTCCAGGCCGAAGGCGGCCAGCTTGTCCAGGATGGGATAGGAGCTCATCACCTGCTCCACCGGCCCGTCGATCTGGAGGCCGTTGTTGTCGATGATGACCCGCAGGTTGTCCAGCTTGTAGTGGTGGGCGAACATCAGCGCCTCCCACACCTGGCCCTCCTCAATCTCCCCGTCCCCCAGCAGGGTGTACACCCGGCAGGGGTTCTTTTGCAGCCTGGCCGCCAGGGCCATGCCGCAGGCGGCGGACACCCCCTGGCCCAGGGAGCCGGTGGACATGTCCACCCCCGGGGTGGAGCGCATGTTGGGGTGTCCCTGGAGGTGGGAGCCGATGTGCCGCAGGGCCTTCAAATCCTCCCAGGGGAAAAACCCCCGCAGGGCCATGGCGGCGTACAGTCCCGGGGCGCAGTGGCCCTTGGACAGCACGAAGCGGTCCCGGCCCGGCTTCTGGGGGTCCGCCGGGTCCACGTTCAGCTCCTTAAAGTAGAGGTAGGTGAACAGGTCGGCGGAGGACAGACTCCCGCCGGGGTGGCCGGACTTGGCGGCGTAGGTGCCCTCGATGATGCCCATGCGGACCTTGCAGGCGTTGATCCGAAGCGCCTTTTTCTCGTTGGCAGTCATATGATTCCTTCTTTCTTTACAGCAGGCCGCCGCGGGGCGCGGGCGGTCTGCGGGTATTCATGCTCTCAGAGCTGCTCGGCACTGTCTGTGATGGAGAAACGGTACACGGTCCCATGGCGGTATTCGCTCCCCGCCCGCAGCACCCAGGGGGAGAAATTGGGCTTGTTCGGGCTGTCGGGGAAGCACTGGGTCTCCAGGCAGAAGCCCCAGCGGCTGGCGTAAGGGGCGCCCCCCTTCCCTGCGGGGCAGCCGTCCAGGTAGTTTCCGGCGTAGAACTGCACCCCGGGCTGGGTGGTGGCGGCCTCCATGCAGATGCCGGTGTCCGGCGACCAGGCCCGGGCGGCGGGCACAAGGGTCTCATCATCGCAGCCGTCGATCACCCAATTGTGGTCGTAGCCCTTTGCCATCACCAGCTGGTCAAAGGGGGCGTCGATCTGGGCCCCGATGGGCTGGGCCGTCCGCAGGTCCATGGGGGTGTCCTCCACCGGGGCGATCTCCCCGGTGGGGATGGAGCCGGGGGCCGTGGGGGTGTAGCGGGAGGCGTACAGCTTGATATACTGGCCCCCGATGCTCCCGCTGTCATGGCCCGACAGGTTAAAATAGGTGTGGTTTGTCAGATTGCACGGGGTGTCCTTGTCGCATTTGGCCTGATACCAGAGGAGCAGCTCCCCGTCCCTCAGGGTGTAGGTCGCCTCCACCCGGAGTGTGCCGGGGTAGCCCTCCTCCCCGTCGGGGCTGACCAGGGAGAGGGTGACGGAGCCCTCCGTCAGCTTTTCCACCGTCCAGACCCTTTTGTCGAAGCCCGCGCGCCCCCCGTGGAGGGAGTTGGGGCCGTCGTTGGCGTACAGCGGGAACTCCGCCCCGTTCAGGGTGAATTTGGCCCCGCCGATCCGGTTGGCGTACCGCCCCACAATGGCCCCCATATATTTGTCCTGGACCATGTAAGCCTCCAGGGTGTCAAAGCCCAGGGCCACGTCCACCGGGCGGCCCTCCCGGTCGGGCACAATCAGGGAGCGCACCGCCCCCCCGTAGGTGATGATCTGGCACGTCATGTCCCCATCCCGCAGGGTGAGCTCGTCCACCTGGGTCCCGTCGGGCATACGGCCAAAGCTCCTTCTGTTTGGCTCCATGGCTTCTCCTCTCCGCCGGCGGGGCCGGCCTGTGATGCTTTTCCCTAGTTTATCACATCCAGCGGCTGAAAACAACCATAAACCGCTATTTTTTGCCCGCCGCGCCGATTTGTAGACCCTGATAAAATTTCCCCGCCGGGTGTTGGCAATCCTTAGGTTGTTTGATATAATATGGGGCAACATCATGGCGCGGCGTGGGCCGCGGGGAGGACTCCTATGGATATCCAAAACGCTCTGGCCCTCAACGGGCACTGGGGTGCGCTTTATTGGTCCCGCACCCCGGAATTTGACGCCTATGCCCGGGAGCATGGGGATTTATGAAGGAGAGGAAACTTGATTCTATGGAGAGGGAAAAAAGCTGCGGCGCGGTAATTTTCCGGGAAGAAAATACCCGGCGTTATTATCTGGTGCTGAAGAGCACCCAGGGCCACACCACCCTGTGCAAGGGCCACGTGGAGGGGGACGAGACGGAGCACGAGACCGCCGCCCGGGAGATCCGGGAGGAGACCGGGCTGGAGGTGGAGTTCATCCACGGCTTCCGGCGGGTCATCACCTACTCCCCCTTCCCGGGGACGGTGAAGGACGTGGTGTTCTTGCTGGCCCGGGCCGGCGGCGGGGAGATTGCCTGCCAGCCCGAGGAGGTGGAGGAGGCACGGTTCCTGCCCCTGGAGGGGGCGCTGGCGGCGCTGACCCACCCCTCTGACCGGGATACCCTGGCGGCGGCGGACGGCTTTCTGAGGGAGGGCTGAGGGGTGCCCGCCCCGCTGTATGACAGCCTGCGGGCTCTGGCGGACACCCGCCCCCTGCGGCTGGACATGCCCGGCCACCACGGGGGCCCCCTGCCCGGGGGCTTCCCCTGGCCCGCCGGGCTGGACTTCACCGAGAACGGCCGCACCGGCGACCTCTTTGGGGAGGCGCCCGACGCCATCCAGGCGGCGGAGCGCCTCTGGGCGGAGGGGCTGGGCTTCGGCGCCTGCCTGTTCCTCACCGGGGGCTCCACCCAGGGGGTGCACGCCGGGCTGGCCCTGCTGGCCGGGGCGGGGGGAAGGGTGGCCCTGGACCGGGGCAGCCACCGCTCCGCCTACCACGCCCTGGCCCTGCTGGACCTGGACCCGGTGTTCCTGCCCCGGCCCTGGCTGGAGGCGGAGGGGGTGGCGGGGCCCATCGACCCGCTCCAGGTGGCCCGCACCCTGGAACAGAACCCAGAGGTTAAAACTGTCTGTATCACATCGCCGACCTATTACGGTGTGTTGTCGGATGTCCCCGCCATCGCGGCGGTGTGCCGCGCCCAGGGGGCGCGGCTGATGGTGGACGGGGCTCATGGAGCCCACCTGCCCTTCCTGGGCTATGAGGGCTGCCGGGCGGCGGACGTGGTGGTGATGTCCGCCCACAAGACCCTCCCCGCCCCCGGCCAGACCGCCCTGCTGCTGGCCAACGGCCTCCCCCTGGAGGAGCTCCAGCGGTGGGGGTCGGTGTATGGCACCTCCTCCCCCTCCTATGTGTTCATGGCCGCCCTGGACGCGGTCCGGGACTACATGGAGGGGGCGGGCGGGGCCCGGTACCGGGAGACGGTCCGGCTGGCGCAGGCGCTGCGGGAGCGCTGGAGCACCCTGGGTGAGCGGGAGGGGCTGGCGCTGGACCCCGCCCGTCTCACCCTGAACAGCCCCGACGGCTTCGCCCTGGGGGCGGCCCTGCGGGAGCGGGGGGTGTATCCGGAGCTGGCGGACCGGGGCCATGTGGTGTGCATCCTCACCTGCGCCGACGGACGGGAGGAGCTGGCCCGGCTGGAGCGGGCCCTGGAGGCCTCCGGCCTGTCCGGTCCCTCCCCCGCCCTTCCCCCGCCGCCCCCTTGGCCCCGGGCGGCCCTCTCCCCCCGGCAGGCCCTGTTCGCCCCCCGGGAGAGCGTCCCTCTGGAGGACAGCGCGGGGCGGGTGGCGGCGGAGCAGATCGCCCCCTACCCTCCCGGCGTGCCGGTGATCGCCCCCGGCGAGGTCATTGAAAAAAAACATCTGGCCTATTTGCGGGAAATGGGCTATAATAATAAGAGCAAGGTCCAGACCGCCGCCGGTCTGAGCTATGGGAGGGAGCGTCTATGAAGCTCATCATCGCCATCATCAACCGGGATGACGCCGGCGCCGTCATCCAAAATTTGTCCAGGAACGGCTTTTCCTCCACCCGGCTGTCCACCACCGGGGGCTTTCTGCTGGCGGGCAACGTGACGCTGCTCATCGGTGTGGAGGAGGAGCGGGTCCAGCCTGCCATTGACCTGATCCGGGAGCAGTCCCACAGCCGGAAACAGATGGTGCCCGCCATCACCGAGATGAGCTACGGCTTCATGCCCGCCATGCCGGTGGAGGTCACCGTGGGGGGCGCCACCGTGTTCGTGGTGGATGTGGAACGGTTTGAGCGGCTATGAGAGCGCTGCCTGAGCCCCTGTCCCACGCCTATCTCATCACCGGCGGGTCGGCGGACGACCGGGCGGAGCTGGCGGGACGGATGACCATGGCCTACCTGTGCCGGGGGGAGCATCCCCCCTGCGGCGCCTGCCGGGACTGCCGGAAGGCGGCGGCGGGCACCCACCCCGACGTGATGCGCACCGCCCCCGCCCCGGACAAGCGGGAGATCACCGTGGACCAGATCCGCGCCCTGCGCTCCGACGCCTACATCCGCCCCAACGAGGGGGGGCGGAAGGTGTACCGCATCGACCCGGCGGACGCCATGAACCCCGCCGCCCAGAACGCCCTGCTGAAGGTGCTGGAGGATGGCCCGGCCTACGCCGCCTTCCTGCTGCTGGCGGAGCAGCCGGGGCGGCTGCTGGACACGGTGCGCTCCCGGTGCGAGCCCCTGAACCTCCCCCGGCGGGAGCCCGAGCCGGACCCGGCGCTGGAGGAGCGGGCCCGGGCCCTGGGGGCGCTGCTGCTGGAGGGGAACGAGCTGGCCTGCGCCCAGGCCCTGGTGGAGCTGGAGCTGTCCAAGCCCAAGGGGGACGAGCTGGCCGCCCTGCTGGAGCAGGTGGAGCGCCAGGTGTCCCGCCGCCTGGCCCAGAGCCCCCGGCGGGGGGGCGCGGTGCTCCGGGCCCTCAAGACCTGCCGGGAGAACGCGGTGTTCCGCCCCAGCGCGGGCCACACCCTGGGGTGGCTGCTGGCGGAGCTGTTCCAGAGCTGAAAACGGATGTTTCACGTGAAACATTTGCGAAGCGCTAAGCCGTCGTGAGCAGCGGGCTAAGGCCGGAGCGCAGGGGAAAGCCGGAGGGGTTTTCCTGGAGCCGGAGGGCTTAGAACCGCGCGGCGAGCAGGCGCAGCGTGACAAGGAAGCGTGACTATATTATTGATACGGAGGACACCCCCATGACGGAGATCATCAGCGTTCGGTTCCGGCCGGGCGGCAAGCAATACTACTTCGACCCCGCCGGCCTCACCGTGGCGGAGGGGCAGAGCGTCATTGTGGAGACGGGCAAGGGGCTGGAGTATGGCACCTGCGTGCGCCGCAACACCATGGTGGAGGACGAGGCGGTGGTCCAGCCCCTGCGCCCGGTGGTGCGCATGGCCACCGAGCGGGACGAAAAGCAGGTGCGGGAAAACCGGGGCCGGGAGAAGGAGGCGCTGCGCACCTGCCAGCAGCTGGTGGAGCGCCACGGGCTGGACATGAAGCTGGTCCAGGTGGAGTTCAGCTTTGACGGCAACAAAATCCTGTTCTTCTTCACCTCCGACGGGCGGGTGGACTTCCGCGCCCTAGTGAAGGACCTGGCGGGCATCTTCCGGGCCCGGATTGAGCTGCGCCAGATCGGCGTGCGGGACGAGGCCAGGATGCTGGGGGGCTTCGGCATCTGCGGAAAGCCCTTCTGCTGCGCCCAGTTCCTGGACGAGTTCCAGCCCGTGTCCATCAAGATGGCCAAGACCCAGAACCTGTCCCTGAACCCCACCAAGATCTCCGGCACCTGCGGGCGGCTGATGTGCTGCTTGAAGTACGAGCAGGGGGCCTATGAGGACGCGGTGAAGCGCTGCCCCAAGCAGGAGTCCTTTGTGGAGTGCCCCGACGGAGCGGGGACGGTGTCCTCCGTCAACCTGCTGCGGGAGCAGGTGAAGGTCCGGCTGGAGGACTGCACCGAGCAGCCCAAGGCCTATCTGGCCGACGAGATCCGGGTGGTGCGCCACGGAAAGGGCAGGCGGCCCGAGGGCTATGAGGCTCCGCCCAAGGCGGAGCTGGACAAGCTGCGCACCGCCGAGGGCGAGCGGGTGCGGTCCGGCGGCCGGCCGGAGAGCCAGGGCGGCCTGGGGTCGGCGCTGGAGCGGTACCTGGGCGCCGCCGAGGGGGAGCAGCAGAGGTCCGGCGAGGGCCAGAAGCAGGGGGCCCGCCGGGGCCGGGGCCACGGGAACCAGGGGAAGCCCGCCCAGGACCGGCCCAGGCAGGAGCGGTCCTCCTCCAAGCCCCGCCAGCCCGGCGCCCCCCAGCAGGGCGCGGGGCAGCGCTCCTCCGCCCAGCGGGAGCAGCCCGCCCCGGGGAGCGAGGCCAAGGGGGGAGGGGCCGCCAACCGCAAGCGCCGCTACCGGCCCCACCACCGCCACAAGCCCGGCGGAGGGCAGGGCCCCAAGCCGCCCCAGACATGACCGAACGCCCCCGCCCTTCCGGCGGGGGCGTCGCCGCTCCACCCTCCCCCGCTCCGTGGGGCCTTATGGCTTTTGCCGATTTAATCAGTCCTTCCCTAGGTCTGGGCGGGGCCGTTTCTCCCGGAGGAGGAGGGCGTTTTCCGAATTTTGACCAAACTGCAACCATTTCCCACAGTCCAGGGTATTATAAACGACAGGCAAAGTCCCCGCCGCGGCCGAGGCGGGGCGCAGAAGGAGGCGATGGCCGTGAGCGAGGAGCAGCGGACCCGGGCGGTAAAGCGCTGGGGTGATATGGTGTGGCGGCTGGCCCTGGCCCGCACCGCCAATGTGGCGGACGCGGAGGACGTGTTCCAGGAGGTCTTTCTGCGCTATTTCCGCCATGAGGACCGCTTCGACAGCGACGAGCACCGCAAGGCGTGGCTCATCCGCTGTACGGTGAACCGGGCAAAGAGCCTGGTGGCCTCCCCCTGGCGGCGGCGCACGGTGCCCCTGGAGACCGCCGAGGAGGTGGGGGTGGAGGACGACTACCGCGAGGTGTACAGCGTGGTGCTCTCTCTGCCCGCCAAGTACCGGACCGCCATCCACCTGCACTACTTCGAGGGCCTGTCGGTGGCCGAAATGGCCGAGACGCTGAATGTGCCGGAGGGTACCGTCAAGTCCCAGCTCAGCCGGGGCCGGGCCCTTCTGCGGGAGATGCTTCAGGAGGTAGAGTTATGAGACGCTACAAGCAGGCAAACGAGGGCATTCACGCCCCCGAGGAATTGAAGGAAAAGGCCGCCCGGCCCAGTGCGCGCCGCCCCTACTCCCGCTGGATGGGGGCGGTGGCCGCGGTGCTGGCGGTGGCGGTGATCGGAGGCGCGGCCGTGGGCTCAGGGATGTTTGGCAGACCCGGCGGGGAGGCGGACAGCCCCGCCGCCTACTCCCTGGGGGAGGAGAACAGAAGGGGCGGACGGGCCGCCACCGGGCTCTACGCCCTGGCTGTGCCGGACTACCCGGAGATGGCCGACTATCCCAATTATGAGGACTTTTATGGCGACGCCGGAGGGGATGATAAGGCCTGGGAGAAGGCCGATCAGGCCTACAACCAGGCCTATGATTCCTGGTCCGAGGACCGCGCGGCCCTGCGCTCCGGTACGAACTACACCGGGCTGATGGACGAATTCATCTCCCGCTCCACCGCCCAGATCCTCGCGGGCGCGGGGGAGAAAAACCGGATCTACTCCCCCCTCAACGTCTACATGGCCCTGTCCATGCTGGCGGAGACCACCGGGGGGGACACCCGGCAGCAGATTTTGGACCTGCTCCAGGCGGACTCCGTGGAGACGCTGCGCCAGCGGGCCGCCGGCCTGTGGCGGGACAACTACCGGGACGACGGGGTGGTCACCTCCCTGCTGGCCAACTCCCTGTGGCTGCGGGACGGGATGACCTACAGCCAGGACACCCTGGACACCCTGGCGAAGGACTACTACGCCGCCTCCTTCTCCGGCCCCATGGGGGCGGAGGAGTACAACCAGGCCCTGCGGGACTGGATCAACGAGCAGACCCACGGCCTTCTGGAGAAGCAGGCCCAGGGGCTGGAGATGAACTCGGACACGGTGCTGGCCCTGGCCTCCACCCTCTATTTCAAGGCCGGCTGGAAGGATGAGTTCAAGCAGGACCGCACCAAAACCGACACCTTCCACGCCCCCTCGGGCGACGTGGACGCGGACTTTATGCACCAGACCATAACGGGCAGCTACTACTGGGGGGACAACTTTACCGCCGTGCAGCTGCGCTTCCAGCAGGGGGGCTTCATGTGGCTGCTCCTCCCCGCCGAGGGGTGCAGCGTGGATGAGCTGCTGGACAGCGGCGAGGCCATGGAATTCCTCCTCGCCCCCAAGGCGAACCAGTATGACGACAAGGGCAATGTGACCCGGGAGGGCTGGGCCGGACAGAAGCACCTCGATATCAATCTGTCCATGCCCAAGTTCGACGTGTCCTCCGACCTGAGCCTGGTGGAGGGGCTGAAGGCCCTGGGGGTCACCGATGTGTTTGATAGCACCGCCTCCAATTTTGACCCCCTGGGGGCGTCCACGGACGATCCGCTGTACGTCTCCCAGGTCCAGCACGCCGCCCGGGTGAAGGTGGATGAGGAGGGCTGTGAGGCGGCGGCCTACACCGTGATATCCATTGAGAACACCGCGGCCATGATGCCAGGGGATGAGGTGGATTTCACCCTGGACCGGCCCTTCCTCTTCGCCGTCACCGGGGACAGTGGGCTGCCCCTGTTTGTGGGGAACGTCAATCAGCCCAACGGGTGATTAATAAAAACCCTCCCTGGAATGGGGCGGTGACGTAAGAAAACATTTTAAGCGAGGGTCGGCGTAGCGTCAAGCTGCGCCGACTTTCGCATTATTTTTGTCTTGGGCAGTTTGGGATTGCTCCCGCGCTCCCTCAAAATCAAACGCACCAATGAAGTTATAGACGATTTCAATTTCCCGGATTTTCACCCGCTTCTGCTGTTCGTCGGTCGTGTAGGTTTCGGACACCCTGATCTGTTCCACGAACTCACGCAGGATGGTGGCATCAAGCTGGGTCATGTCCGTGTACTTCTTCACCACAGAAATGAACTTCCTGACGTTGGTTTTCTTCTGCTCCTGCTGTTTCACTTCTCGCCCCAGGGTTTCCACGACGGCCTTTAACTGTTCCTGCTCCTGTTCATAGTCACGGGACAGCTTGATAAACCGTTCATCGGACAGTTTGCCGGAAATATTGTCCTCATAAATCCTCTTGAAGATCACATCCAACTCTGCGATGCGCTTTTCAGACTGTGCCAGCACAGCCTTTTTCTGTGCCAGCGCCTTGTCACGCTCCCGCAGGCTCCGTTCCGCCGCCCGCTGGATAAAGTCGTCCTCATACTGCGTCACATAGGAAATTGCTTCCCGCAGGTTCCGCAGTACGATTTCTTCCAGCACTACACGGCGGATGGAGTGCGTCTTGCACAAGGAACGGTCTTTTCGATAGGTGGAGCAGATATAATATTCCTGCTCCGGCTTGAAGTGGTTGGCCCGGCAAAGGTACATCTTGCCGCCGCAATCGGCGCAGTACACCAGCCCGGAGAACATACCCATGTCCCCCATCTTGGTCGGGCGGCGTCTGGCCTGCCGGATGTTCTGTACGACCAGGAACACGCTTTCCTCGATGATCGCCTCTTGGGTATTCTCGAAGATCACCCACTCGGACGGGTTATTCCAGACCTTTTTCTTGCTCTTGAATGACGGCTTGCTGGTCTTGAAATTGACCGTGTGGCCCAGGTACTCGACACGCTCCAAAATGCGGGAAACGGTTTCGTTTGTCCACTTGCAGGGATTAGCCGTAGGAGCGTTGCAGACCGGCAAGCCTTTTTCGTGAGCGTAGGCCGTGGGGTTCAGGACGTTGTTCTGTTGCAGCCACTTGGCGATCTGCGTCGGCCCCAGACCATCCACACACAGGGAGAAAATCTTTTGCACGATAGCCGCCGCTTCCTCGTCCACAATCCAGCGTTTCTTGTCCTCCGGGTCTTTCATGTACCCATAGGGCGGGATGGTGCAAAGGTGTTCGCCGGAGCGTCCCTTGGATTGCCAGGTCGCCTTGATCTTCTTGCTGGTGTCCTTGGCGAACATTTCATTGAATACGTTTCGGATTGCGGTAAACTCACTATCTCCCTTTATGCTGTCCACCCCGTCATTTACGGCGATGAAGTGAACACCATACTCCGGGAATACCATTTCGTAGTCGTTGCCCTCACTGTCCGTCCGGGTTTCCGTGCGGTAGCGGACTTCAACTGTCGTCGTGGTGGTAAGGGT
>ERZ808037.326-NODE-326-length-49288-cov-11.762025_pt1 | contig 49288 bp, 57 predicted proteins | sample MGYA00380190_ERZ808037 | MGnify/ENA primary metagenome ERZ808037 (study PRJEB31490, sample SAMN06133399) | mouse gut metagenome | isolation source: J9 | host: mice | place: China: Chengdu | collected 2015-05 ...
CTTACGGATATCACATGCCCATCGGGTAAAAAATCTGCCCCAATCCGGCATTCCGCTGGTTTTAAAACAGACTCTAGTGATCCACATCGAAGAGGAGCATCCCGGAGGCGTCGGACACGTCGGTGCAATGGACGCCGGTAAGACAGTAGTTGATGTAGTCCCAGGGCAGCATCACCTTGTCGATTTTCGCGAACAGCTCCGGTTCGTGCTACCGCATATGGAAAATTCCTCAGCAAGTGGTAATAGTAAGTCAATATATAGGGAACCTTTATTAAAATTAATGAGATAAAAGGCGTCCCATATATTCATCAGCCACGCTGGCGGTACAAACAAATCCCCTTGGGGCATTTCCGGGAAATCTGCGCAATTGTCAGATTTGCCTAGGACATGTCCCAAAGGGATTGTCAGGAATATTTCCTTTGTCTGGATTCTTCAGAGTTAGAGCAAGGTTTTAGAACACGCCTTGGGCCATCATGGCGTCGGCTACTCTCTGGAAGCCCGCAATGTTGGCGCCCGCCACCAGGTTGTAGCCCAGGCCGTACATTTCGGCGGCTTCGACGCTCATGTTGTAGATGGTATCCATGATCTGGTGGAGCTGTTCGTCAACCTCTTCCTCGGTCCACACCAGACGCTCGCTGTTCTGGGCCATCTCCAGGGCGGAGGTGGCCACGCCGCCTGCATTGACCGCTTTGCTGGGAGCCACGACCATGCCACAGTCCATCAGATACCTCAGCGCCTCGTTTGTGGTCGGCATATTGGCGACCTCAACATAATATTTCACACCAGCCTGAGCAATTTTTTTTGCGTGTTCAATATGAACATCATTCTGCATAGCGGAGGGCATGCAGATGTCCACCTTCGCACCCCAGGGCTTTTCGCCGGGGAAAAACTCCACGCCGGGGAAATTGTCCGCATAGTCCTGCACCCGGTTCCGGCCAGATGCGCGCATTTCCAGGAGGTAATTGACCTTCTCCTCTGTGGTCACGCCATCGGGATCGTAGATATAACCGTCGGGGCCCGAGAGGGTAACCACCCTTGCCCCCAGTTGGGCGGCCTTTTTGCAGATACCCCAGGTCACATTGCCGAAGCCTGCACAGGCAATGGTTTTGCCCTGGATGCTTTCGCCCTCATGCTTGAGGACATTTTCAAGATAGTACACCGCGCCATAGCCCGTGGCCTCGGGACGGATGAGAGAACCACCGTAGCTGAAGCCCTTGCCGGTCAGTACGCCGTTCTCGAAGGCGCCCTTCAGGCGGCGGTACTCACCGTACAGAAAGCCAATTTCCCGGGCGCCCACGCCCATGTCTCCGGCGGGCACATCCACGTCGGGCCCGATATAGCGGTAGAGGGCCTGCATGTAGCTCTGGCAAAAGCGCATAATCTCCGCATCGGATTTTCCGGCGGGATCAAAGTCGCTGCCTCCCTTACCGCCGCCGATGGGAAGACCGGTGAGACTGTTCTTGAAAACCTGCTCGAAGCCCAGAAATTTGATGATGCCGGGGTATACGTTCTTCTGGAAGCGGAGGCCGCCCTTGTAAGGGCCTATCGCCCCGTTGAACTGGCAGCGGTAGCCGATATTGGTATGGAAGTTTCCGCTGTCGTCCTCCCAGACAACTCGGAAGGTAAACATCCGCTCCGGTTCCACCATGCGGGTCAGCAGGTCGGCTTTTTCATATTCAGGGTGCTTCTCAATGACGGGCTCCAGGGATGAAAGGACCTCCTCTACTGTCTGGACGAACTCCGGCTCATTGACATGCCGGGTTTTTACATACTCGATGACACTGGAAAGATAAGTGTTCATTGGATTATCCTCCTGAATCATGTGAATTGATTTTAGTTTTCTCCGGCAATGCCACACGCTTATTGCATGCGGCATCGCCGGAAAAGGGGCAGCGCAAGGGAGAGTTCGCGCCGGTATCAGCGATTTGCCATATCCCTATATTGGGCGCAGCGGGCCTTGATGTCCGCCACAGCCTTTTCGTAGAGGGCGTCGGCCCTGCCGGGGAAGTTGTTTTTCAGAGAAGCAAAGCGGTTCTCCCCCATCAGGAAGGACATCAGCTTTTCCGTATCCGGCTCGGGAGAGTCCAGCTGGAAGGGGTTCTTCCCCTCCGCCGCCCGCCGGGGATCGTAGCGGTAGAGCTGCCAGTAGCCGCACTCTACAGCCTTCTTCATCTCGTCCTGAGAGCAGCCCATGCCCGCTTTGATATGCTGCTCCAGGCAGGGGCAGTAGCAGATGACAATGGCGGGACCATCATACTCCTCCGCCTCCCGCAGGGCTTTGAGGGTCTGGGCCTGATCCGCGCCCATGGCCACCTGGGCCACGTACACGTAGCCGTAACTCATGAGGATGGCTCCCAGGTCCTTTTTCGCGATCTGCTTGCCGCCAGCGGCAAACTTCGCCACAGCCGACGTGGGCGTGGCCTTGGAGGACTGCCCGCCCGTGTTGGAGTACACCTCGGTGTCCAGCACCAGCAGGTTCACGTTCCGGTTCTGGGCACAGACATGGTCAATGCCTCCGAAGCCAATGTCATAGGCCCAGCCGTCTCCGCCGATGGCCCACACGGACTTCTTCGCCAGGAACTCCCGATTGTTCAGGATGTACTGGACTTCCGGCGTCTGCTCCGCCGCCTCCAGGGCGGCGATCAGCGCGTCGGTGAGGGCCCGGGACTTCCCGGAGTCCTCCCAGCCCTCCAGATAGGCGCCGACGGCCTCCAGGGCCGTCCCTGTTTCCTTCAGGGCCTCCAGGCGGATCAGCAGCTCCTTGCGGATGGCGTCCTGGGCATGGAAGAAGCCGTAGGCGAACTCGGCGTTGTCCTCGAACAGGGAGTGCTCCCAGGCGGGGCCTCTTCCCTGTTTGTCCCGGCAGTAGGGCAGGACAGGTGCGCCGCCGCTGATGGCGGAGGAGCAGCCCGCCGCGTTGCCCACATACATCCGATCCCCCACCAGCTGGCTGAGGAGCTTGATATATGTGGTTTCCGCGCAGCCCGCGCAGGCAGAGGAGAACTGAAAATAGGGCTTTGCAAACTGGATGCTTTTCACATTCTTGCTGCTGATGACTTCCGGCTTGAGGTATTTCTCATTCATGGCCACCTGGTCGAAGAGCGGCTGCTCGGACCTCATCTCCTCAAACGCCGTCATCACCAGGGCGTCGGCAGACTTCTCGTTCCGGTTCGCCGGGCAGGCCGTCAGGCATACGCCGCAGCCCAGGCAGTCGTAGGGACTGACCTGCATCCGGAAGGAAAACGCCGGGACATCCTTCCCCAGGCCCCTGGCGGGGACGGTCTCAAAGGCGGCGGGAATCTCCGCCTTCTCGGCTTCCGTCAGCAGCACAGGGCGGATAGCGGCGTGGGGGCAGCTCATGGCACATCGGTTGCACTGGATGCAGCTTTCGGCGTTCCACTTGGGCACCGCAATCGCAACACCCCGCTTGGAGCAGGCGGAGGTGCCGTTTTCCCAGGTGCCGTTCAGCACACCGTGCTTCTTGAACACGGACACCGGCAGCTTGTCGCCCTGCTGGCGGTCCATGGGCAGCACGATTTCCCTGACGAAATCGCTGGCCTGGATCTCCGGAGCAGAGTCGTCGGCAGCGTCTGCCCAGCCTTCGGGAATCTCCACCTTGACTGCGGCACTGACGCCCACGTCCACAGCGGCATTGTTCATGTCCACGATTTTCTGTCCGGCTTTTTTGAAGTAGGAGTTATAATTGTTTTTCTTCATGTCCTCCACGGCCACACCCAGGGGAATGACCTTGGTCAGGGCGAAGAAGGCAGCCTGGAGGATGTTGTTGGTCCGGTTGGCCCCCAGGCCTACCTGGATAGCCAGTTTGGCGGCGTCAATGATGTAGAACCGGGCGTGCTTCCTGGCCAGGTCCCGCTTCATCTTCCCGGGCAGGCGCTCCTCCAGCTCCTCCTTGCTCCAGGGGCAGTTCAAGAGGTACACGCCGCCCTCTTTCAGGTCCTCGGTGGTGTCATATTTGCTGATGTACGTGGGGGCGTGAACCGCCACGAAGTCCGCGGAGCTCACCAGGTAGGTGGAGCGGATGGGCTCATCGCCGAAGCGCAGGTGGCTCTGGGTCAGGCCGCCGGACTTCATGGTGTCGTAAGAGAAATATGCCTGGGCGTACTTCCCGGCGATGAGGCCGATGGTGGAGATGGCGTTTTTGTTTGCGCCCACGGTGCCATCTCCCCCCAGGCCCCACAGCTTGCAGGAGACCTGCCCGGGATGGGGCAGCTCGATTTCCACACAGTCCAGGGAGGTGTGGGTCACGTCGTCAACGATTCCGACGGTGAAATTGTTTTTCGGGACCGCCTGTTTCAGATTGTCATAGACGGCGATGAACTGCCCCGGCGTGGTATCCTTGGAACTGAGGCCGTATCGGCCGCCCACAACACGGATATCGCCCCGGCCTGCCTGATTCAGGGCCGTTACCACGTCCAGGTACAGGGGTTCGCCCACACTGCCGGGCTCCTTGTTTCGGTCCAGTACGGCGATCTTTTGGCAGCTGGCGGGGATGGCGGCGGCGAAGTGCTTTACGGAGAAGGGACGGAAGAGGTGCACCTGGAGCAAGCCCACCTTCCGGCCCTGGGCGTTGAGATAGTCCACCGTTTCCTTCACCGCCTCGGAGGCGGAGCACATGACCACGATGATCTCCTCGGCGTCCTCGGCGCCATAATAGTTGAAGAGCTGGTAGTTCCGGCCCGTCAGCCTGTTGATCTCGTCCATGTAGTGCTGGACCGTATCCGGCAGGGCGGCGGTGGTCTCGTTGATTCCCTCCCTGCACTGGAAGTAGATATCCGGGTTGACGTTGTTGCCCCGGTTGGTGGGGTGCTCCGGGTTCAGGCACTGGCGGCGGAAGTCCTGGACGGCGTCCCAGTCCACCAGACTCCGGAGTTCCTCGTAGTCCAGGGCCTCGATGCGCTGCATCTCATGGGAGGTACGGAAGCCGTCAAAACAGTGCATGAAGGCGTAACGGGAGCGGATGGCGGAAAGATGCGCCACCGCGCCCAGGTCCATGGCCTCCTGGGGAGAGGCGGACATCAGCATGGCGTAGCCGGTGGTCCGGCAGGTCATGAAGTCCGTATGATCGCCGAAAATGGAGTGGTGGTTGCTGGTGACCACCCGGGAAGCAATGTGCATGACGTTGGGGAGAAACTGGCCGCCCATGGCGTACATGGCGGGGATCATCAGCATCAGGCCCTGGGAGGACGTGAAGGTGGTGGTCAGAGCACCCGCCTGGGCCGCGCCGTGGCAGGTGCCCGCCGCCCCGGCCTCGGACTGCATCTGGATCACGTTCACCGTGGAGCCGAAGAGGTTCTTCCGCCCCTTGGCGGACCACTCATCCACCTTTTCCGCCATGGGCGACGACGGCGTGATGGGATAGATGGCCGCCACCTCCGTGAAGGCATAGGCCACATGGGCGGCTGCCGTGTTGCCATCCATCACAACATAGTTCTTTTTCATAATCGACATTCCTTTCAAATTGCAGATGCTTTTTTGTACTCCGACACATCTGCTTTAGCGGCATTCAGGAAAATTGCCGTATCACAGGAATAGCCTATGAAACGAATGCCCATGTCCCGCAGTTCCCGTGCTCTTGCCGGCGTATCGGCAAAACAGCCCACCTTTACATCTTTTTTGGCGGCTTTGGCCACAATTTCCCGGACACATGCATCCACGGCCGGATGCGTCACCTGACCAATCAGCCCCAGAGAACTGGACAGATCGTAGGGACCGACAAAGATCACATCGATGCCTTCGACATCCAGTATCTCGTCCAGATTGTCAAAGGCTTTTTTCCCCTCCGCCTGGATGATAACCGCCGTATCCTGGGCCTCCGTAAAATATCGGCTGCTGTCCACAGCGCCATAACATGCGGAGCGAACGTAACGGCAAGTTCCCCGGTTGCCCCTGGGAGAGAATTTTGCTGCGGCCACAGCGGCCCGTGCCTGTTCGGCGGTATCGATCTGGGGGATCATAACTGCGCCGGCGCCCACATCCAGGGCGCGGTCAATCCAGATATCACTCCCCCGCGGCACACGGACCACTGGGCAGACACTGGCCACATTCGCAGCGCGGATCAGATTCTGCAAATTTTGAAAGGTTCCAGGGCCGTGCTCCATATCCAGCAGGGCGAAATCATAGCCTGCGTATCCTGCGGCTTCCACAAAGGCCGGGTCCGTTGTAATCATGAAGGGTCCAAAGGCTCCCTCCGGAGATGCAAGCGCTTTTTTGAACCGGGTCAGGCTTTGCATAGACGGCATAGCTGCTTCTGTTTTCATCGCGTTGCCTCCCTTAAAACGATCAACAATGGGAATTGTTCCTTGTTTTCATATTTTAAAGACTCTCGACAAACTCCCTCATCCGTTTCAGGCCCTCCCGGATGTTTTCTTCACTGGTAGCATAGGATAAGCGCACAAATCCCTCGCCGCCCTCGCCAAATCCGGTTCCGGGAACCACCACTACATGCTTTTCCTGCAATAAACGAATCGCAAAATCCCGAGATTTTAAGCCAGTACGTGAAATGTTGGCAAATGCGTAAAACGCGCCCTTGGGGGGGACGCATGTAATCTTGTCGATGGCGTTCAGTCCTTCAACGATGAGCTCCCGCCGCCGGCGGTACTGGCGCTTCATCTCTTCAACAGGCTCCTGGCTGCCAGTCAGCGCCGCAACGCCTCCCCACTGGATTCCCTCATTGACAGAGGAAAGCACATTTTCCACCATTTTGGTCATTGTGGAAATCACTTCTTCAGGCGCGGCGCTGTACGCCAGGCGGAAACCGGTCATAGCATACTTTTTGGAAAAGCCGTCCACGATGATGGTGCGTTCCTTCATATCGGGAAAACTGGCAATGCTGGTATAGGCTTCGCCGTCCCACAAAAGTTCCCGATAGATTTCATCCGTGATAACATAAAGATTCTTTTCCCTGACCAGCTCCGCAATCTCGCGCAGGTTTTCAGCGCTTGCAACGCCGCCGGTGGGATTGGAGGGGGAATTGATAAGGATCAGCTTCGTCCTGGGTGTAATTGCCGCCCTCAAATCATCCACATGATACATAAATCCGTTTTCTTCCCGGACTCTGATGGGAACCGGGACTGCGCCCACCTGCGCCACTAAGCCTCTGTAGTTGGCCCAACCAGGGTCAGGCAGCAGCACCTCGTCCCCAATGTCCAGGACCGCAGTGCAGGCCAGGCACAGAAGACTGATAGCGCCGGCACCAATCAAAATCTCGCTGGGCTGATAATCCAGCCCGCGCTCCTGAAAGGATTTGGACACAGCCTCCCGCAATGCGGGGATGCCGGCGTTAGGAGTATAATGGGTCTCTCCGCGTTGGAAGGAAGCTACCGTGGCGTCAATTACGTGCTGCGGCGCCGTAAAATCCGGCTCGCCCAACGCGAAACTGACCACATCATCCAGCCCGGCTTGCATAGCGAACATCTCCCGGATCATGGACCGAGGGACTTTCTCGCTTTTTTGGGAAATAAAGGACATATCACCGTCTCCTTTTATAATTGATATTGTTGACACAGCAGTCCACTGAGTCAGAAATCTGCGTTTTCCCCTGGGATTATTGCCACATGGCTTTGCAGCCGCCCTTAGCGGACATGAGTTCACCGGCATCCTTCGCCTCGCCATACGAAAATCCTGCTCCAGGTTCAACGCGCAATTTTTAGTTCATATAGAACAGCAGGACCTGCATGTATGATGGCAAAACTTGAACAGAATCCAGATAGCTTAAAACAGTTCCGGAGTTTTCTTGACAGATTCCTCGCTGCTGGCTTCCCATATTCCGGATTTTGTGTGCTTTAAAGATAGCAAGGACCTGCTTGTGCATAGCAATACACAGGAACAGTCTGCAGACTGTGCAGACACCGAAGAAAAAGTCAAACAAATTCCAGAGCATGCTCAGAGCACCAACGGAACCGATAACCGCAAATGCGCAGCCCAACAGCCGGTAAGGAATGGTATAAGCATTTTCAAATTCAGAGCGCTGAGGCATATTTTGCCGTAGTAAATATTGACCAGGGCAGTCGCGAATCCAAAGAACGCAACGATAATTGTTACAAAGATGGTTCCCAGCGCCTGGTTGCCTGTTGCTGTTCCAAAGGCCAAGGAGGTCAGTGCGGCTCCGGATTCTCCGCAATTCCATCCGCCGGCAGAGAGGACGACCAGACCTGTCATGGTGCAGACGACAATGGTGTCGGCAGAGACTTCCACAATACCCCACAAGCCCTGAAGTCCTGCCGGGCAGGATGATTTTCGTTTGAGGAGGAATGGGCCAGAGGAGCCATGCCGGTTCCGGCCTCATTAGAATAGACGCCTCGCGCTAACCCCCAGCGAATTGCCAGCATAATCGTGGATCCGGCAAAACCACTGCCTTGGCGATTCTGAACACACAGATATATCTTGAGCGACCCTCTTTACACACCTCACATTCTGCCCAATAGTATATATACCGATCTGTTCTCAACGAAAGCCAGGCATAACATGGCTTTTTTTAAAAGTAGATATCCGTTGTCGTGCGGTATCGTTCATACTGGTAAAGAACAACGGGGGGACATCTTTTGTGAATAATAATTTATCCAATAAGGCTGATTTCATTGTGTAATTTGCTATATTCTTAAAATACCATTTCTCAATCGATTTGTAAAACAAATTATTTTTATTGAAAACAATCTCGTTTAAAGATTGATTTTAAAATTGGTCATGCTGAATTGAAATTGCAATACAGTTAAATATGTGATAGATTAAGACCAGTTCGTATACAAAGGGGAGCGTTATGGAAATTCGGAATCTATATACATTTTTACAGGTAGCATCTTTGCAAAATTTTACTAAAGCCAGTCAGATTCTCGGGTATTCACAGTCTAATGTAAGCTCCCAGATACAACAACTCGAAGAGGACGTTGGCGTAAAGCTGTTTGACCGTATTGGCCGAGGTGTAATCCTGACACAATACGGACAGCAGCTAGTACCTTACGCAGAGCAGATTATACTTCTCGCGTCCAAAATGGATAGTATGCTCTGGATGCCGGAAGACATGATCGGGATTCTTCGTCTCGGAATGATTGAATCCGTTTTCGATATTTGTTTCGAGCAACTGATTCTCCGTTATACGGAACGCTTTCCAAAGGTAAAAATAGACCTAACGATAGAAGGCACTCTAAAACAGTTGGAGATGCTGAAAAAAGGCCAGCTAGACGTGGCATGTTTGATTGATGACCCGCTGCCTTGTATGGAGTGGAACAGCTATTACAAAAAAGAGGTTGAAATTGTTGTTGTGGCTGGAAGGCAAAACCATTTGACCCAAGAAAAAGATCTCCAGATTGAAAAGCTGAACCAGAAAAAGTTCATTCTGATGGAGGATGCAACGCCATACAATGAGCATTTTTACCATGCACTGGCTTCCCATGCTGTGGAAATCCAGCCTTTTCTGACACTACAGAGCGCGAGAATGGCGCGGCATATCGTGGAGGACAGCGAATATCTGTCCTACCTTCCGCTATACGTTGTGCAGCAATCGATCAGCACCGGTGAGATTGTTCCGCTGAGATTACAGGACTATGCACAGGTGCAGGATGTTCAGCTGGTAGTGCATAACAAGAGGATTTTGACACCGCATATTCAAGGCTTCCTGGATATCGCAACGGCTGTATTAGAGGAAGCGCTTTGATTTTGGGTGAAAGTGTTTAGAACTTGATTTGGTTTTTTCCGTTTTCTCTAAACAGGCAGCGCTATGTGTGTACAGTGAGAAAAATTCCTAATAAGGAAACCCGCCGCCCGAACCCCAGCGCTTATGTCCAGGCAGGCCGAATCTCTCTCTTCCGCAAGGTAGTGACGGCCCAGCTACATCCGTAAAGGAGAAATGTCCGCATAATTTCCAGGGCAAAACAGATCGGTTCCCTCAGCCCAAACTGTCCATTCGACCGTTCCTGACAGACATCCATTTGTTTTCTACAAAAGCAATTTCAGATAGAACCCCATGACACATCTAAAAATATGACTAGACTCCAACGGCCATAGCCGCCAGGGTCCAGTTGTTTTTTCAATGCACGCCTGGGGTCATAAGGCCATTTTTGTTCCTCCTTTTAATTACGCCCGGCGGATGGAAGGTCCGCCCGCCGGGCCATTGGCTTTTTGATTATTTCGCCTTACAGGAAACGCTGTAACAGTCTCTCCTGATTCATATATCTTCCTTTTTGCTGGTGCGAGGCTTCTCCTGTTCCAGCATTTTTCATTGTCAATATTGTGGGCATGTGCTATAATAAATGGGTTACAATGATCACACTGTATTTTGCAGCTTTTCCCAGTCCTGTTTCTCCGGAAGTTACCGTTCAGAAGAAGGGAGATGTGCTGTTTTGTTCACTGTTGCAGACGCCTTGAAGCTGAAGCCCTTTGCCACCGGGAAGGTCATCGCCGGAAGAGGCGGACTGGACCGGATTATCGAGCACGTCAGCGTCCTGGAGGTGGATATCACTGTTTGGTGCTCCTCCACGCTGGTCCGTGGGGCCTCCCTGGAAATCTCCTCCATGTACGCCATCATGGAATGCCCGGACCGCCAGGTGGAGGCCATCCGGCGTCTGGACAGAAGCGGCGGCGCCGGACTGGTGCTGTGCTATGTGGGTACAGTGCTGAAAGAGGTCTCTCAGGAGCTGATCGACATATGCAACTCTCTGAATTTCCCCTTGATTGTCATCTCCGGCCTGGTGGGCTACAAGGAGCTGATTCGCGCCGTATCCGATGCGCTGCTGGGGCTGGACAACCAGAAACTCCAGGACGCCATCGACATCTATGAATATGTGACAAAGCTGCTGATGGACGGCAAAGGCAATACCGCTCTGGTAGCGGCCCTAGAGCATATGCTGGGCAAGAAGGCGCTCTACTTTGATCAGGAGGCCCGGCCCGTCTACACCTCCGGCTGCGCCGGAGAGATTATCCACGAACTGGAACGGCATATCCAAAACAATTCCACAGACTTTCTTCTCCGACACTTCAACCAGACCATATTCTGCCAAAGCCTGGGAGAATCCGTCTGCTTCTTCCCCGTCTACAACAAAACCCACTATTTCGGCATCCTGGCCATTGTCGGAGACGCCTTCTCCGAGCTGGATAAAGTCGCCATCGCCCAGATACGCAATGCCCTGAGCATCTCCACCCTCAGCCAAATCAGCATCAACCAGCAGCAGGAAAAGCTCCGCACAGACTTTATCCGGGACCTTCTCACAGGCCATACCTCCGACGAGGAGGACATCCTCCGCCGCAGCGCCGCTATCCACTGCAACATCACCCAGGTGGAGGGCTGCATTGTTCTGGATATCTGTGATTTTAAGGAGCTGCTGAAGCAGCGCAGCGAGGACGAGATTTTTTCCCTCAAGGCGGAGTTCTACAAATGGGTCAAGAATGAGATCTGCGCCCTGGCACAGGACAGCATCTGCTGTGGGATGAGCGACAAAGTGGTGGTGCTCTACATCCGCAGTCAGAACAACCGACAGACCATCGTCCAGACAGCCCGCTCCATCCAGCGCTCCCTGAATCATTCTAAAAACATCGAGGTCGCCGCCGGCATTGGGTGCCGCTGCAGGAGCTTCCTGGACATCCAGGAGAGCTATCAGACCGCCCGCCTGGCCCTGCGCATTGCCGCCTCTAACCTCTCCCCGTCCGCCTGCGCAGACAGCGAGGACTACCCCGCCTATATGGCCCTGCTGCGGACCTATCAGGCCAGACCGGAGCTGATTCTCCAGGCGGTGGACCATCTGCTGGCCCCCGTCCGGGACTACGACCGGGCCAAAAACAGCGCTTTGGAAGACACATTCCGGGTCTTACTGGAGTATGACCTGGACTACACCCAGGTGGGGAAGCGGCTGTTTCTACATAAGAATACGGTTCTCCAGAGGAAGCAGAAAATCGCCTCCCTCTATCCGGAGGACCCCTTCCAGATCCCCCAGCGCCGCCAATATGAATTCGCTTTCATCCTGGAGAGCTTATACAGGAGAAAAAGCGGAAACCACCTATAAGAACCGCCCCGACCGGTGTGCTGTCAGAGACCGGTCGGGGCTTTTCCACGGAAAACAGAGCTTATTTTCCAAGAACCTCCTGCATGGGTACGTGGTCGAAATCGAAGTTGTAGTAGCGGGGATTCATCACGGAGAAGGGCTTGCCGGAGTTATACTGTTCCCGGGCGGGAACACCTACGATGCTCACGGCGTCCCCTTCGGAGATGACGGTGTTGGTCAAGGGTCGGCAGGTGGCGGTATCCACGCACTGGACAATGTCAGGACTGGTAATCCAGGGCTTGCCGTTCTTCCACATTACGTGGTACTCATTCTCAAACCAGAGCTTATAGGTGTTTCCGGCAAATTCATCTATGCCTTCCAGCTCCAGGGTGCCGTAGTACAGGCCGTCGATGGTCTTCCCCTCTTTCCGTACCATCCTCGTCTTTGCCAGGAGATAGCCTCCGGCGGCCTCCACAGCGGCTGCCACAGGATCCTTTCCCGCCTCATTGGCCTCCCGGATGGTTTTTCCCACCTTGAAGCACTGGCTCAGGGTGCCGGGCACCAAGGCCTCCTTTACCTCCTTGCCGGACATGATGTAGCAGGCGTGGGCAACCATGCCGAAGCCGGAGTCCGCCAGCATCTTGCCGTTGCGCTCGATCATCTGGCTGTTGACACAGCGGGTGAGGATATTGGTGTCGCCATAGCAGTTGACGATGGCCACGGGCAGACAGGGCTTGTCCATAATCAGGGGCAGGGCCTGGGTCATCTGGGGATAAGCCCGCCCGGCGGCGTCGGCGTCGATGTACGTCAGGCCCTTCCGGAAGCCCACGGACATGGGCATACAGCTGTTTCCGCCGCCCAGCTCAATGGCAAAGAGGGCGTCAATTTTCTTCCCGGTATACTCCTCCAGCACGTCCAGGGACATGCACAGGGCCTCCTGGGGGGAATAGGGGGGATCTTCGGAAACGCCGTTCCGCTTCTGCTTCTCCCGGATCTCGTCAGTCTTGGCGGCGATGGAGCCCATGAGGAAGACGGAGGCGTAGATGTCGTCATCCTTCAGGCTGTCGAAGCTGGTGATCCGGAGGGGCTTGCCCTCCTCCAGAATCTCCTTCAGAGCCTGAATGCCCTCCTCGGGGCTTCCGCCTCCGCCGCAGCCAAAGAAGCAGCAGCCTGCGGCGAAATCCTCAATATCCTGAACGGATTTCAGTTCAAACGCGATCATATTGCAATATCCTCTCTTTTCATGTTGTATTTTGGATCAGCGGTCGGTGTAAACGCTGATGTCAGGCATATACATATCCATACCCAGGGGATAGTAGCTCATCTCGCCGGTGGCTTTGTAGTCGTTGGCAACCGGCCAGTCCACATAGGTGCTCTGATAGGCGTAGGGGTTGGCCAGGTCCGCCACGGGCGCGGAGGGGCACATGTTTTTCATCACGTCATCCTGGAGCTTCTGGGCTGCGGCATTGCGCTCGTCGGTGTCCAGAATTGCCACAGCGGCGTTCAGCTGGGCGTCCAGCTCCGGCGTGGTAATCCAGGTGGAGTTTTCAAAGGTACCCTGAGTGCTGGAGCCGAAGAGCGTACGCATGACGGAGGCGGCGTCGTTCACAGAGGGGGTGATGTTGCAGGTGGAGACATTGGGGGTGTTCTCCGGGGTGGTGATGTTCTCCTGATAGGTCAGCCAGGGCCCCTTGCGGATGTTCATGGTGATACCCACGGCGGCGCAGTTGGCCTGAAGGGAAAGCATCATCTTTTCTAAAGCGGGGGCGGAATCCAGCAGGAAGCAGTCCAGCTCAATGCTCTGATAGCTGTCGGCATACTTTGACTGGGCCAGATACTCTTTGGCCTTTTCCTGGCTGTAGGAATAGGTGGTGCAGTTGTCGTTGTGTCCGCTGACGGAGGATGAGACGGGGCCGGTGCTGAGAGACGCGCCGTAGAAGCAGGGCCCCAGGAAGCTCTCATAGTCCAGCAGGCAGGACAGAGCGCGGCGGTAGTTCACGTCGTCCGTGGGGGTCAGGGTGGTGTTGAAGAAGATATACTGGGTGCAGGCCCAGGAGGTGAAGGCCAGGTCGATGCCGTCCATGGCGTCCAGAGCCTCATAGTTTTCCGGCGCGAACCAGGGAGAAGTGATCTCCAGCTCCTGATTGGCCATCATGGTCTGCTGGGTGCTGGGCTCGGTGAGGTAAATGGCCTTGAACTGCTCCGGGGCGTTCTCGCGGCCCTCCCAGCCCATGTGCCAGTCCGGGAAGCGGGAGGCCAGGAAATACTCGGAATGTACCATCTCCGTGGCGGTGTAGGGGCCGGAGCCGGCATCGTTGTTCAGGAGCCACGCCTTACCGTAGTCGCCATACTCGCCATAGGTCCCGTCGTTTTCGATATTGGCCATGACGGTGGCTTCGTCCAGCACGTACAGATGCCAGATGATGCCCATGAACGCACCCAGAGGCTCAGAGAGGACAAATTTCACGGTGGAGTCGTCCACGGCCACACACTCCTTCACGTTGGAGAAGAGGTAGGCAAAGCCCTCGCCGATGGTGATAAAGCGGTTAAAGGAGAAAACCACATCGGACGCCTTCATCTCGTTGCCGCTGTGGAATTTCACGCCTTCCTTCAGGTGGAAGGTGTATTCCATACCGTCCTCACTGGGCTCCCAGCTGGTGGCCAGGTTGGGAATTTGCTCCGAGCCGTCCTGGAGGACCAGGCCGTCGTACAGGTTCTCCACGCACACACTGCCCACCAGGTCGGTGATGACAGCGGGGTCAATTTTGGGAGTGCTGTCCGCAGAGAAGCGGATGATGCTGGGCCGGGGGCCTCCGCTCTGCCCGCCGGACGCACCGCCGGAGTTTCCTCCCTGGTCCCCGCCGCAGGCGGTCAGACTCAGGCAGCAAACCAATGCCATCATCAACGCAAGAACTCTCTTCATAAAAATCCTCCTTCTAAATATGGTTTCTATTTTCAAGCGGATTGCGCCGCCGCTTGACGGTCCGGTCACGGGTCAAACAGGTGGCAGCGTACCATATGGCCCGGCTCCATCTCCCGCACAACCGGATCCTCCTGGGTGCAGCGTTCGGTTTTGTAGGGGCAGCGGGTATGGAAGCTGCATCCGGAGGGCACGTTCACCGGGGAGGGAATCTCGCCCACGCACTCCACCGCCTTCGGCTTCAAGGCTTCGTCCTCCTCAGAAACCACAGGAATGGAGCTGAGCAGCATTTGGGTGTAGGGATGGAGGGGCTTGCTGTAAAAGGCAGCCGTAGGGGCAATCTCGCAGATTTTTCCCAGGTACATGATGGCCACCCGGTTGGATACATTGCGCATGACACCCATGTCATGAGTGATGAACATATAGGTCAGCTTCTGCTCCCGGTGGAGCTTGATGAGCATGTTGATGATCTTGGCCTGAATGGACACGTCCAGGGAGGAGGTGGGCTCGTCCAGAATGATGAACTTGGGGTTGCAGCACAGTGCCCGTGCAATGGACACAAGCTGCTTCTCCCCGCCGCCAATGGAGTTGGGGGACTTGTACATGAAGTCTGCTGGAAGCTCCACCATCTCCAGGATTTCCAGGATCTTGTCGTCGATTTCGTTCTTGGGCACCACTTTATGGACCTTCAGGGGCAGGCTCAGAATACTGCGCACATCCTGGTACGGATTCAGGGAGGAACCGGGGTCCTGGAAGACAATCTGAGCCTCCCGCCGGAAGCGCATACTCCGCTTCCGCCCCGTGGCCTTGGTGAACGTGTCTTCACCGAAGGTGATCTCTCCGTCCGTCATGCTGTACATGCCCATGACGGTATAGGCGATGGTGCTCTTTCCGGAACCGGATTCTCCCACCAGACCCATGACGTCCCCCTGGAAAATGCTTAGGTCCACGCCGTCCACGGCCCGGACATACCGGTCCCTTCCCACCGGGAAATACTGTTTCAGGCCCCGCAGGGTCAGCAGCGCGTTATCCATGGGCGTCTTCTCCTTTCCCGTTTTCATAAAGGAAGCAGGAAACCGTGTGTCCCTCCGCTGTAGTGTACGCGGCGGGCTTCTCCTGCCGGCAGCGCTCCGTGCAGTGGGGGCAGCGGTTGTAGAAACGGCACCCCTTCGGCGGGTTCACATAGCTTGGAATGTAGCCGTAAATACCGGCGGAAATACCGCCGCCGGACAGCCGCGGCACACAGGAGAGCAGGCCCTGGGTGTAGGGGTGCAGAGGATTTTTGAACAGCTCCTGGGTTTCGCAGCACTCCACGATGCTCCCGGCGTACATCACGTAAATCCGGTCCACCAGCTCCCGTACTACCCCCAGGGAGTGGGTAATCATAATCAGGGAACGTTTCTCCTCTTCCACCAGGGCCCGGAGGAGCTTGTGTATCTGCCCCTGAACGGTGACGTCCAATGCGGTGCCAGGCTCGTCGGCAATCAGAAGTTGGCGGGGCGTGAGAAGGGATGTGGCAATGCAGATCCGCTGGCGCATACCGCCGGAGAGCTGGTGGGGGTAGGACTTGAGAATCCGCTCCGGGTCGGGAATCATGACGCTGTCGATGGCCGCCCTGGCCGCCTTCAACATGCCCTCCCTGTCCCGGCGGTCATAGGCTCCGGAGTATTTCAGCACGTCCAGCATTTGCTGTCCCACGGTGAACACCGGGTTCAGGGCCGCCATAGGCGACTGGGAAATCATGGAAGCCCGTTTCCGACGCAGCTCCAGGAGCTGCCTGGGATTCATGGCCAGAATGTCCTCGCCCTCGAAGAGAATCTGAGACCCTTCACCCACATTGATTCCCTGCTCATCCAGAGTCCGCATAACCATTTTCATGGTGGTGGTCTTGCCGCAGCCGGATTCGCCCACCAGACCGATTTTTTCGCCTTTCCCCACATGGAGGTTTACGCGGTCCACCACCTCGGCGTAGCCCCGGTAGGTCTTGTACCACACGGAGAGGTTCTGAATATCCAACAATTTTTCACTCATCACTGCTTCCCCCTGTCCAGCATATCCCGGATGCCGTCGCCCAGGAAGTTGAAGCCCAGAATAACAAACATAATGGCAAGGGCCGGGAAGGCGGTCATCCACCAATACTGGGGCATGTATTTGGAGCCCTCGGAAATCATGGTGCCGAAAGCGGGTGTAGGCGGCTGTTCGCCCAGGCCGATGAAGCTTAGGGAGGCCCCCAGCAGAATCACCCAGCCCACGTCCAGGGCCATTTTCGTCAGCACCGGGGACAGGCAGTTGGGCAGCAGCTCCTTGAAAAGGATGTGGGCCCGGCCGGCTCCGATAAGCTCAGCGTTTTTGATAAAATACTCCTTGCTGTAGCCTGTGGCCATGCTGTAAACCAGGCGGGTGTACCAGGGCCACCAGGAGAGCGTCACCGCCACCATGGTATTGGTCATGTTGGGTTCCAGCATGGAGGCGATGGTCATGGCCAGAATCAGGGAGGGCAGGGCCAGAAAGATGTCCGTGGCCCGCATGATGACGGTGTCTACCCAGGTGTGGTGGTAGTACCCCGCCAGAAGGCCCAGAAAGGTCCCTGTGGGCACGGAGATCAGCAGAACCACCACCGCCATTTTCAGCGCCCCCCGGAAGCCGAAGATAATACGGGAGAGAATGTCCCGCCCGGCGATGTCCGTGCCGAAGAGGAACTGGGCGCAGGGGGCCATGCCGGCACTGTTCAGGTCGATATAGGCCCCGGCGTGCTGGGGATAGGGGGCAATGTAGGGTGCGAACACCGCCAGGAGAACGGAAAGCGCCACGATGATCAGGCCCACCATGGAGAGCTTGTTGCCCCGGAAGTTGTACCAGTAAATCCGGAGATTTTCCTTGGTAGAGGGCTTCAGGAATCCCTTTTTCTGGCTCATGTGTCTCCCCCCAATCTGATTCTCGGGTCCACCATGGCGTTGATGATATCTACCACCAGGTTCAGCACCAGGAAAGTCGCGCCGATGACCAGCACCACAGCGCAAATGGAATTCAGGTCCTTGGTAATCATGGCGTTGGCGCCATACTTGGAGAAACCGGGCCAGTTGAAGACCCGCTCCACCATAAAAGCATTGCCCACCATGGAAGCAATGTCCATGCCCATGACGGTGATGACGGAGGTGCTGGAGGGCTTGAAGAGGTAGCGGTTCATCAGCAGCTTCTCCGGCAGGCCATAGCTCCGGGAGACGCACATGTACTCCTTACCCATGTTGTCGGTGAGAGCGGAACGGGTCAGGCGGGCATCCTGGAACATACCGCCCAGGGACAGGGCAAAAGCCGGCAGGAGCAGGTGCAGAAAGGCATCCCAGGCAGTGGCAAACTGGCCGGAGAGAAGGGCGTCCAGAACGTAAAAGCCTGTGATGGAGGGCGGCGGAGCCACGCCGGTACTCAGTCGGCCCAGTGTGGGAATCACTTTCCAGATGTTTCCGAACAGCACCAGAAGCAGGATTGCCATGACAAAAGAGGGCACCGCGATACCCAGATAGGAGAAGACCCGGATGGCGCCGTCCAGAACGCCGTCCCGATGCTTGGCCGCTGCCCGGCCCAGGAGCAGGGATCCTCCTATAATGAACAGAGCTGCCCAGAAAATCAGCTCGAAGGTGGCGGGGAGCAGCTGTTTCATGTCCTCTGTCACGGAACGGCGGGTAGACAGAGAGATGCCGAAGTCTCCGTGAAGCACGTCCCGCAGCCACAGGCAGTACTGCACCGGCAGGGGCTTGTCCAGGTACATCTGGCGTGACAGCGCATCCACAGCCTCCTGGGTGGCGTGCTGACCCAAGGCCAGCCGCGCCGGGTCGCCCGGAATGATGCGGGAGAGCATAAAAATTACAATGGATACGCCGATCAAGACGAATATGCCCTGAAACAGCCTTTTTAAGATATAATGAAGCACCTTTTTGAAGCCTCCCTCTTTCGTTTACATGGCCCAATCCACCCGGCGCAGCTTGCTGCCAACGGGCCAATAGGCATATTTGCTGTGCGAGACTCCCTGAAGAACGCAGAACAGCGCATCATACAGTGCGGCCCGGAAGGGTTCGATGACCGGAACCTCTGTCCCACGTTGGCACAGAATGTTCGACACCCGGACCGCCGCTGTACTCATGCAGGTACAGCCAAACACGATGACCCTGGCTCCATCCTGTTTGACAGCGGTGTAAGCAGCCTCCGCCGCCTTTTCCGCCAGGGCGTCTTCGTTGTCGTGAAACTCTGTCACGGGGATATGGATCACCGGAATGGAGGCGAGCTGGCTCTCCAGGAAATAGCTGTGGAGATTGCTCCGGATACAGCGGTCCGCGTTTTCCAGAATGCCTACCACGGAGAAGCGCCCTCCCAGCCGGGAGGCCAGGGAGCAGGCAGACTGGCAGGCCCCCATGACGGGGATGCGCAGAAGTTCCCGGCACTCGGAGAGGGCGGGATCCAGGAAGCAGTCCAGAACCACAGCATCAAAGCCATCCCGCTCGCCCTGAAGGGCGGTTTTCAGAATGTACGGCGCGGCCAGGGCACAGTCGTATGCACATTCAATGGCTTCGCTGCCTCCTGGTACAATCCAGCTGTCCAGCTCTAGCAGACCTCCCAGCTCCTCGGACAGCTGCTCCGACAGCAGATGGCGGTCCAGAACGGACACGGCAATGCCCTCTGTGTAGATATCCGGAACAATGTTCAGTATCCGTATCTTTCGCATAGCGCTCTCCCCTTTTCTTATGTGTTTCTTTATGGTGAAAGTGTAGTAGGTAGTCTTCATTATACAATTCCCATTTATGTAAAATAGTACATCGTTTTTTTTATTGAATATTTATTTGACCATCCTGTGAAATGCACCCCATAAAGTGGACACAAGAGATAAAGGAAGATTAGAGCCTGTTTTAAAACTTAGATATTGTGTGTAAAGCGCAAAGACGATGAAATAAAGCACATGAAAAGGAATGAAATACATGAACAACAATGGAGTAGGATCAAGGATAAGTTTCCAGGATGATACACTCGGTCAGGTAGGGATAGTAACGGTCCAATTTGATGGTTGTCATATGTAGCCTCCATTTTGATATTGGCGGGAAGGGACAGATCGAAATGGAGGGGGTGGAGAGCGGGAGCGGGCCTCTGGACACAGTATCCAGAGGATAAAAACGCCCGCACAGCGCAAGGCTATACGGACGTACCGGGGCGACAGGATATTACAATTTTCGCAGTTGTGGGTAGGACTACCCTTTAGAGGAGGCGGGCTTTTTTTGACAGGTCAGGGAGGTGGACAATATAGAAAGACACGGCAATACCTCTTCAACAGTTGCCGTGTCTTTCAAATGGAAAGGGCCGATAACCGCATTTTAGTCTGCGTGTTATCGGCCCTGCGTCTATGCGTCTGGATCTTTGATAACGGTTATTTGTAGATTGTTTCCACTAACTAAAGTTTCTTTTTTGCACTTTGGGCAGTAAAGGGGATAGTTTTTTAAGACGGTATCCGCTCTTATTCTGTCACGAGTCTTACTTCCACAGACCGGACAAAGCAGCCATTTTTCTTGTTTCATGTTTTATTGAGTTTGTTACCGTAAGGGCACACATTCGCGACTCACAGACTCTACCGTTGGATGAAAGAGAAGCGAGATTTGGGGGCCCTGCTTCCCTATCTAAGCGTCTATATGGGATATGCACATTTTTCAGCTACTGCCTATTATATCCATTTGGTTCCGGACTTCTTTTCTGAGTTGTCTGGCATGGAGCTTGATGCTTATGGGGAACTGCTTTCGGAGGTGCCTCATGAATGCTGAGACTGAGATCCTTGTAGAGGCTATAAACGGGTTTTTCCATATTTACCTGCCGAGACAGAGATGTTTCAGCAAAAACACCGTTGATTCCTATAAAACTGCATTCAAGTTGTTTCTGGACCACATGCTGGAACAACACGATTTCCCATTACGCCAAATGACATTGATCGACCTTAACAAGGATAACCTGTCTGGTTTTGTGGATTGGTTGTCTGTGGTTCGGAAAAACAGTCCTGATTATAAAAAATATTTGTACGACTATCTGTTCTACATAACTTGTCATGGTGAGCATCATTCTATGTCTCGGGACACCGTGCAGCTCTTTATGAAAAACTATGGAAAAGCAGTGCGTGAAATCTGCTCTGACATTCCGGAACGGGTCCACCCGCACCAGCTTCGACACGCGCGAGCCATTCACTTGTACCGTGGAGGGATGCCTTTGTCTATTCTGAGCGAGTTTTTCGGCCACACCTCGGAAGAAACCACTCGGATCTATGCATATGCTGACACAGAAATGAAACGTAAAGCCATTGAGAAAGCCACTCCAAGAAATATTCCAGGCAATGAAACTCCCGGTTGGGATATATCTGATGATGAAATGTTACGCAAACTCACTGGCTTATACTGATATTCGCCCAAATTACGGCAAATGCCTCCGGACATCCTCCGGGGCGTTTGCTTTTTTGATAACCCGTAGTTCGAGAAAGAATGAGTCATGATATGTCCTTTCCGCCCAGCGGGCTTTAAAAAATTGTAAAATCAAAGGCGGCACCGAAAACCGGCACCGCCTTAACTATGTTCGCTTACTGCGCTTTCTTCAATTTTTCAATTTCGCGGACGTTCCGCCGGGTAATTGCCTCCAGCAGTTCGAGCTTTTCGTGAATGTCCTCCCGTTTCTCGGCGGGAATCATCTTCTCCTGAATGAGCTGCATCCCGTCCGCCAGAAGGTTGAACTTGGGAATAACGTCGGCCTCAATCAGCGCACCGACCTCGTGCATGATTTCCGCTTTCTGCTGGTCAACTTTGGTTTCCAGCCTTTCCAGGCGGGCGTTGATGGGTTCCAGCTTCTTGTCCATCAGCTGCGCAATTGCCTGCAAATCTCTTTCGTCAAGCATGTTCATCACCTCATTGTTATTATACGGTGCCGGTATTCGGTTGTCAAGGTGCCGCCGGGCAGAGTCTACAGGGCTATATCCTGCAAGCCGTTCGGGAGCGGATGGAGCGGGACGGGCGGAGCTGACCGGCCTTTTCCATGCCCTGAAAACGGCGCTTTTATTTTAGAATATGATTCGTCTGTTATTTAAACAGGTCTCGTTTTCCAGACAGACCCCTTGACGGGGCAAGGTGTGCTATGTGACTTCGCTGCTTGTTATGCCGAGAATTTATTGCATAATGCTTGTTCCGCCAAAATCTTTTCAATTCCTCGGCATTTTCTTTTTTTCGGCATTTGGGGTCGTTATCGACCAGCAGGACTCGCTTGCCAGAAGCGGACAACGCACAGAAATCAGATTGCAAACATCACTCATAGTCGTCTCCTATCTACGAAAGTTATGTGGAAATTTAGCGTATGTGCCTGCTCTGAACACAAGACAAATCCACAGTATTTTGAGATAACATAAAACAACCACTGCTTGTGAGAATATGATGTAAAAGATTGGCCGGTACTCGATTGAGTGCCGGCCAGTTTGCTATTTTGTGTTGTTATTGTTTGATGCGTTTGGTAAGCGTGAGTGTTTAGTCAGGGTAGCGGGTGTAGGCGACGTAGTAGCTGCCACGATAAACAGTGTCGGTGAGATAATTCAGGTTGTCTCTGTTGACATAACGAATTGCACCGTTGACGTTGCCGTCATAAATACCAATACAATATCTAGTTACACCATTTGCTGTGGTCGTGCTTTTTACGTTGGACGCAGCTGTGAGAACGTGGTCGATTTTGCCATTTTCGTCAAGTTTTACGATTACATCTCCAGGACGAACTTGAGATACGCTGCTGAGTTGTCGCATAGGGAAGTTTTCGCCGCTGTTGTCTCGTCCGCCAAATATGGCGTCACTAACGAGACTGGCAAATCCGCCACATCCTCCAGACATGCTGACAGCATGTTTGTTGCCAATTCGTGTCATGGCGGTGCTAATGTCACCGAGTTTGCGTCCGTTGATTTCAATATAAGCGTTGCGTCGGCCTGTGTTTCCGGTTCCCCAGGTTGTGCCATTAGGGTACACTTTGAGAATTTCGTTGATAATCTTGAGTGCATTGGCGGGGGTGGGTGCGCTGCCGTCACGGAGGGTCAGAGCGGCGGGTTCTTCGGGTTTGGGTTCAGGTGTAGGCGTTTCAACGGGCTTGGGGTCGGGAGTGGGTTCAGGCTTGGGCTCCGGCTTGACTTCGGGCTTCTGAGAAGTTCCGTCGTCGTACTGGTCATTGTCCTTATCGCCGGTGACAGGCGCGTACTGCGCCATGCGCTGAATGACAATTGCAGCCTGACCGCGGTTCATAATATTAGTCCCGACAAAGCGGCCGTCAGAATATCCAGAGATAATACCCAGGGCGTAGACGTTCTTCACGGCGTCCTGATACTGGCTGGGGATGTTCTTGTAGTCCGTAATCTTGGACTGGATAGCCGTCTTCTGGCTGGCGCTGGCGGCGAAGCCCTTGGCCTTCATGATATTGGTCATGAGCTGTGCCATGTCATACCGGTTAATACCGGTATTCACGATAGATGCGTTGATAAATTTAGCCGTCGTATCGAAATTGGTTCCGGCAAGCAGACCCTTGCTGTTCAGTGTGGCGAATGCAGGGGCTGCATAACCGTATTTGAGGTTTTTCTCGGGGTTGTACCATTCAAGTTCCGTGGGATAGAAGGCCCGGGCCAGCATAACGGCGAAGTTGGCTCGGGTAACAGTATTGGCGGGCCAGAAAGTACCGTCAGCATAGCCGTTGACGATGCCTTTCCCGGCGCAGTACATGATGCCCTTGTAGAACGTGTGCGTGGTCGGCACGTCAGAGAAGCTGATGGTCAGAGCGACTTCGTCCTGGGTTTCAGGCTGGGTCTCGGGCTGGGGTTCGGGTGCCGTTTCAGGCACAGACTCAGGTTCCGTCTCAGGCTGAGCTTCCCGGGCCAGCAGGATGGCGTCCACCAGAGCTTCCACAGTCTCCCGGTCCTCGGGGCTGAGGGCGTCCAGGTCGGGGAGCTCATAGCTTTCGTCCCAATCGGCAATCAGTTCCGCCATGAGCCTGAGACTGGGGTCGATCTCATCGGCGGTTTCCGCCGCGAAGGCGGGGACGCAGAGGCACAAAGCCAGAGCCAGGAACAGGGATACGAGTCGTTTTTTCATGATGTAAAACTCCTTTCAAAATTGGGTCCAATAAACCCGTCTATAATATAAGTTCTTTGAAAGGAGGCTCAGGTTTTATTTTTTCGAAAAATTTTTTGGATTTTTCGTTTGTTTACAAATTGTTCATAAAATCCGGCGGTTTCCGCCTCCGTGAGCCGGGAAAACGGGCATTGCCCAGGTCAGTGCCATGGCGAGTGTGAGCATGGCCGTCAGGAAATGGCAAGCCCTGTTTTAAGCTTTGCCGACAGCAAACGCCGGTCTGATTTGCAGAACCGGACCGGTGAAACCGGATAACAGATAAAAGTCTCCTGAGGCAGGAACGCGGAAGGGGCTTCCTTAATATGTAGCAGCCTTCATCATTGCTGCCGGCGGGATATCCCGTAGGGGCGGCCCTTGGGCCGCCCGTTCCGTCAATCACATCGGCCGCGGAGGGCGGGGCGGGGCACGGGCTTAACGAAAAAACGGAAAAACGAAAAAAACGGGAATTTTCATAAAAAACTTCAAATTCCCTCTTGACAGAGGGAGAATTTTCTTTTATGATAGGCAAGTACGCGACGGGGAGAGAGCGTCCCGCGCCGCGAAACTGCGATGAACCGGGAGATTGCTCGAAAGAGGTAACTTCCGGGGAGTATGTCCGATCATCGGGCGGCTGAGAAAAGTCTGTGCGCAGCGTAGATCGCCGCGCCATGACGGGACCGGCCAGCATCTCTGCGCCGGTTTTTTCATGAGCTGGAATGATACGCACGGTTCCGCGGACAGAAATATTTCTCTCGCCGTAGGTTGTCGAGACTCGAAAAACTACCTACGAAATCAGGAGGAAACACTTATGGCTCAGAAAGAAAAGATCCGTATCCGGCTGAAGGCCTATGACCATCAGGTGATTGACCAGAGCGCCGAGAAGATCGTGGAGACCGCCAAGCGCACCGGCGCCGAGGTTTCCGGCCCCATCCCTCTGCCCACCAAAAAGGAGATCATCACCATCATCCGTGCGGTGCACAAATATAAGGACAGCCGTGAGCAGTTCGAAAGAAGGACGCACAAGCGCCTCATCGACATCACCAGGTCCTCCCCCAAGACCGTGGAGGCCCTGATGGCGCTGGAGCTGCCCGCCGGTGTGGATATCGAGATCAAGCTGTAAATTCCCTGCGTTTCACTTCGTGCTCACCGTGTCCGCCGAACCTGCGAGGCGGACGGGTCATGTCGGCAGAGCAATGCGCCCCGGCGTATCTAAGCCGACCAATAACCTTACTTTAAGGAGGAACCTACATGAAAGCGATCATCGGCAAAAAAGTGGGCATGTCCCAGATTTTTGACGAGAACGGCCACGTGATTCCCGTCACGGTCATCGAGGCGGGCCCCTGCGTGGTCGTGCAGAAGAAGACGGCTGAGAAGGACGGCTACACCGCCGTTCAGCTGGGCTTCGAGGACATTGCGGAGCGCAAGCTCACAAAGCCTGAGCTGGGCCACCTGAACAAGGCCGGCGTGGGCCCCAAGAAGCATCTGAAGGAATTCGACCTGGAGAACGCGGACGCCCTGAATATCGGTGACATTGTCAAGGCCGATACCTTCGCCGCCGGGGACTTCGTGGACGTCACCGGCACCAGCAAGGGCCACGGCTTCCAGGGCGTAGTCAAGCGCCACGGCGCGGCCGTGAAGCGCAACACCCACGGCGGCGGCCCCGTCCACCGGCATCAGGGCTCCCTGGGCGCCGGCACCACTCCGGGCCACATCGCCAAGGGCCGCGACGGCGCGGGCCACATGGGCGTCGATCAGGTAACCGTGCAGAACCTCTCTGTTGTGAAGGTTGATCCGGAGCTGAACATGCTGGTGGTCTGCGGCGCTGTCCCCGGACCCAAGGGCGGCCTTGTTACCATCAAGTCCACCGTCAAGGTCCACAAGGTCAAGCAGGCCGGTGCGGACATCAGCAAGAACCCGCAGAAGGCTTCCGGCCGCAACCCGCAGAAGGCCTCCGCCAGAAGCAAGTAAGAAAGGGGTGCTGAAATAAATGTCTACTGTGAAAGTTTTAAACATGGCCGGCGCTGAAGTCGGCACTGTGGAGCTCAATGACGCCATTTTCGGCATCGAGCCCAACGAGGCGGTTGTCCACGAAGTGGTCAAGAACCACCTGGCCAACTGCCGCCAGGGCACTCAGAGCGCCCTGACCCGCGCCGAGGTTTCCGGCGGCGGCAGAAAGCCCTGGCGTCAGAAGGGAACCGGCCACGCCCGCCAGGGCAGCACCCGGGCTCCCCAGTGGACCCACGGCGGCATCGTCTTTGCGCCGAAGCCCCGGAGCTACCGGTATGTTCTGAACAAGAAGGTCCGCCGGCTGGCTCTGAAGTCCGTCCTCTCCGCCAAGGCCGCTGAGGGCAGCCTGGTGGTCATCGACGCCATCAAGCAGGACGCCATCAAAACCGCCAGCTTCCGCAAGTTCCTGGACGCCGTGAAGGTGGAGGGCAAGGCCGTTGTGGTCACCCCCGCCGTGGACCAGATCATCGTCAAGAGCGCCCGGAACATCCCCGGCGTGCTGACCACCCCCGCCAACCAGCTGAATGTCTATGACATTCTGAACGCGAAGTTCCTGGTGGTGGATCAGGCCGCCCTCTCCAAGATTGAGGAGGTGTACGCGTAATGGCTACCGCATATGACATCATCATCCGCCCGGTCATCACCGAGCGCTCCATGGCCGGTGCCGCCGACAAGAAATACGTCTTTGAGGTGGCCAAGTCCGCCGGTAAGATTGAAATCCGGAAGGCCGTTGAGGAAATCTTCGGCGTGAAGGTTGCCTCTGTGAATACCCTCACCGTGCCCGGCAAGGAAAAGCGCATGGGCGCGGGCCGGCCCGGCATGACAAAGACCTGGAAAAAGGCCTATGTCCAGCTGACCCCCGATTCCAAGACCATCGAGTTCTTTGAAGGCATGGTCTGATTCTACGGAAGGAGTGTAAAGACAAATGTCGATTAAAACCTTTAAGCCGACGACTCCCTCCCGGCGTCAGATGACGGTCTCCGGATTCGACGGCATTGACAAGAAGGCCAAGCCCGAGCCCAAGCTCACCGAGACCCTGAAAAAGAGCGCCGGACGCAACAGCTATGGCCGCATCACCGTCCGCCACCGCGGCGGCGGCAACAAGCGGAAATACCGTGTCATTGACTTCAAGCGGGATAAGCACGATATGTTCGCCACGGTCCTCCGCCTGGAGTATGACCCCAACCGCTCCGCCAACATCGCCCTTCTGGAATATGAGGACGGCGAGCGCCGCTATATCCTCGCCCCTGTGGGTCTGAAGGCCGGCGACAAGGTGGAGTCCGGCGCCAAGGCCGACATCAAGGAGGGCAACGCCCTGCCTCTGGCAAATATCCCCGTGGGCACCATGATTCACAATATCGAGCTCCATCCCGGCAACGGCGCCCAGCTGGTGCGCTCCGCCGGCACCGCCGCGCAGCTGATGGCCAAGGAAGGCATGGACGCTCAGATCCGCATGCCCTCCGGCGAGGTCCGCATTGTCCGGACCAACTGCATGGCCACCATCGGCCAGGTGGGAAATATCGACCATGCCAACATCAACATCGGCAAGGCAGGCCGCAAACGCCACATGGGCTGGCGTCCCACCGTCCGTGGCTCCGTCATGAACCCCAACGACCACCCCCACGGCGGCGGCGAGGGCCGCGCTCCCGTCGGCCGTTCCGGGCCTGTGACCCCCTGGGGCAAGCCGGCTCTGGGCTACAAGACCCGGAAAAAGAAAAATCCCACCAGCAAGTTCATCGTCAAGCGCCGCAACGAGAAGTAAGGGAGGCAGATGAAATATGAGCAGATCCATTAAAAAAGGCCCGTATGTCGCCCCGGAGCTTCTGAAGCGGGTCGAGGAAATGAACGCGAAGAATGAGAAGAAGGTACTGAAAACCTGGAGCCGCAGCTCCACCATCTTCCCCTCCTTCGTGGGACATACCATCGCTGTCCACGATGGCCGCAAGCATGTGCCCGTCTATGTCCAGGAGGACATGGTGGGCCATAAGCTGGGTGAGTTCGCGCCCACCCGGACCTTCCGCGGCCACCGGAAGGATAACTAAGGAGGATGCAGAACATGGATAAAAGAGAAGCAAAGGCGTACCTGCGCTATGTCCGCATCGCTCCCCGGAAGGTCCAGATTGTCTGCGACCTGATCCGCGGCAAGGACGCCGCTGCCGCCATGGCGATCCTGATGCAGACCAACAAGTCCGCCTCCGAACCCCTGCAGAAGCTCTTGAAGAGCGCCGTTGCCAACGCCGAGAACAACTTCGGCCTGGACCCCGCGAAGCTCGTGGTGTCCGAGGTGTTCGCCACTCCCGGCCCCATTCTGAAGCGGATGATGCCCCGGGCTCAGGGCCGCGCCTACCGTATCAATAAGCGCACTTCTCACGTCACTCTGACCGTGACGGAAAAGGCATAAGGGAGGAGAACAGTTTATGGGACAGAAAGTTAATCCCCACGGTCTGCGCGTGGGCGTCATCAAGGACTGGGACTCCCGCTGGTATGCCAGTGATGAGAAGGTCGGCGACCTGATCGTAGAGGACCAGAAAATCCGCAAGTATCTGAAAAAGACCCTGTATGGCTCCGGCGTGCCCAAGATTGAAATTGAGCGCAGCAACGACGTCGTGACCATCTTCCTGCACTGCGCCCGGCCCGGCATGGTCATCGGCAAGGGCGGCGAGCAGATTGAGCAGTACCGTCTGGCCGTCGAGAAGCTCGTCGGCAAGAAGGTCCGCCTGAACATTGTCGAGGTGAAGAACCCCGACATGAACGCCCAGCTGGTGGCGGAGAACATCGCCCAGCAGCTGGAAAAGCGCATCTCTCACCGCCGCGCCATGAAGAACGCCATGGCCCGCGCCATGCGCGCCGGCGCCAAGGGCATCAAGACCTGCTGCTCCGGCCGTCTGGGCGGCCGCGAGATCGCCGGCGTGGAGCACTACCACGAGGGCACCATCCCCCTGCAGACCATCCGGGCCGACATTGAATACGGCTTCGCGGAGGCTGCCACCACCTTTGGACGCATCGGCGTGAAGGTGTGGATTTACAAGGGCGAGGTCCTCTCTCAGACTCTGCGCACCACCCCCCGCACCATGGACACCTCCAAGCCCTATCAGGAGCGTCGTGAGCGTCGTCCCCGCCGTGACGGCGACCGCCGCGGCGGCTTTAACCGGGACCGCCAGGGCGGCGGACGTCCCCAGGGCCAGGGCGGCTTCAACCGCGGCGGCCAGGGCCGTCCCCAGGGCCAGGGCGGCTTCAACCGGAGCGGTGCGCCCCGTCCCCAGGGCGGTCTGAACCGTGCCCCCGCCCGTCCGGCGCCGTCCGCGCCTGCCGCTCCCGCGGCCCCCAAGGAAGGAGGAAGCAACTAATGCTGATGCCGAAGAGAGTCAAATACCGCCGGGTACACCGGGGCCGCATGACCGGCAAGGCCATGCGGGGCAACACCCTGGCATACGGCGAGTATGGTCTGGTGGCCACCGAGCCCGCCTGGATTACCAGCAATCAGATTGAGGCCGCCCGTATCGCCATGACCCGCTATACCAAGCGCGGCGGTCAGGTCTGGATCAAGATTTTCCCCGACAAGCCCGTGACCAAGAAGCCCGCTGAGACCCGCATGGGCTCCGGCAAGGGGTCCCCCGAGTTCTGGGTTGCTGTTGTGAAGCCCGGCCGTGTCATGTTTGAGATCGCCGGCGTGTCTGAAGAAGTCGCCCGCGAGGCCCTGCGTCTGGCCAGCCACAAGCTGCCCATCAAGACCAAGGTTATCGCCCGCACCGAGGAAGCAGGTGAGTGAAGATGAAGGCAAGTGAAATCCGCAAGATGACCCCTGAGCAGCTGAATGAGAAGCTGGTGGGACTGAAGAAGGATCTGTTCTTCCTTCGGATGCAGCACGCCACCAATCAGCTGGACAATCCCGTGAAGATCCGGGAGACCAAGCACGACATTGCCCGAGTCAAGACCGTTCTGGCGGAACTCGCCGCGGCTGACGGCAAGCAGGCCGTGACCAAGCAGTGAGAAGGAGGTAAGGAAAAATGGACGAAAAGAGAACTTCCTCCCGCAAGACCCGGGTCGGCAAGGTGGTTTCCGATAAGATGGACAAGACCGTCGTGGTCGCCATCGAGGACCGGGTGGCCCATCCTCTGTACAAGAAGATTGTCGGCCGCACCTATAAGCTGAAAGCCCATGACGAGCAGAACGCCTGCGGCGTCGGCGATAAGGTGAAAGTGATGGAGACCCGCCCCCTGTCCAAGGACAAGCGCTGGCGCGTGGTCGAGATCATCGAGAAAGCGAAGTAAAGGAGGCGTCGAGTTATGATTCAGCAGGAAACCTTTCTGAAGGTCGCCGACAATACCGGCGCCAAGGAAATCAAGTGCATCCGCGTTCTGGGCGGAAGCAAGCGCAAATACGGCAATATCGGGGACGTCATCGTGGCTTCTGTCCGCAAGTCCGCCCCCGGCGGCACCGTGAAGAAGGGCGAGGTGGTCAAGGCCGTCATCGTCCGCAGCGCCAAAGGCGTGCGCCGGGCCGACGGGACCTATGTCCGCTTTGACGACAACGCCGCCGTTCTGATTAAGGACGACAAAAACCCCAGAGGGACCCGCATCTTTGGGCCCGTGGCCCGCGAGCTGCGCGACAAGGATTACATGAAGATCCTGTCCCTGGCGCCCGAAGTGATTTGAGGAGGGCTGAGGATATGGCTATGAAAATCAAAAAGGGCGACACCGTCGTGCGGATCTCCGGCGACGGCACCAAGGACAATGACATCAAAACCCATCAGGGAAAGGTCATTGCCACACTGCCCAAGGAGAACAAGGTCGTGGTAGAGGGCATGAACATGGTCACCTGCCACATCAAGCCCCGCCGGCAGGGCGAGGAGGGCGGCATCATGAAGCGGGAAGCCGCCATTGCCGCCTGCAAGGTTCAGGTGGTCTGCCCCAAGTGCGGCAAGGCCACCCGGGTGGCCCACAAGGTCGAGAAAAAGACCGTGAAGGGCAGAGAGAAAAATGTCAGCATCCGCATCTGCAAAAAGTGCGGAGCCGAGCTGTAAGGGAGGAGGAGTTACAATGGCTGATAAGAAAATGCCCAATCTGAAGGCGAAATACCAGACCGAAGTCGCTCCCGCCCTGATGAAGGAGTTCGGTTACAAGAGCGTCATGCAGATTCCCAAGATTGACAAGGTGGTTGTCAACGTGGGCTGCGGCGAGGCTCGTGAAAATGCCAAAATCCTGGACAACGTGGTTCGGGACCTGGCCCAGATTACCGGCCAGAAGCCCGTTATCACCAAGGCCCGGAAGTCCATCGCCAACTTCAAGCTCCGTGAGAATATGCCCATCGGAGCGAAGGTCACCCTCCGGGGCGAAAAGATGTGGGAGTTCCTGGACCGCCTGTTCAACGTGGCCCTGCCCCGCGTCCGCGATTTCCAGGGCATCAGCCCCAATGCCTTCGACGGCCGGGGCAATTACGCCCTGGGCATCCGGGAGCAGCTGATCTTCCCCGAGATCGAGTACGATAAGATCGACAAGATCCGCGGAATGGATGTAGTAATCTGCACCACCGCCCACACCGACGAAGAGGCCCGCTCCCTGCTTACCCAGGTCGGCGCTCCCTTTGCCCGCTAAGGAGGAAGAGACGTTATGGCTAAGAAATCCATGATTTTAAAGCAGCAGCGGCCTGCCAAGTACTCCAGCCGGAAGTACAACCGCTGCAAGCTCTGCGGCCGCCCCCATGCCTATCTCCGGGATTACGGCGTGTGCCGTATCTGCTTCCGTGAGCTGGCCTATAAGGGCGAGATTCCCGGCGTGCGGAAGGCGTCTTTCTGATTGGAATTAGGAGCTAGGAATTACGAGTTAGGAATTTTTCCTGATTCTGAACCCTGGCCTAACAAGCAGAAGCGTAAATGAATGGGGAAAACCGGAGGTTCAGCGTATGAACTCCCGATTGAAAGCAAAAAGCTGGGAAATAGGATAATTCCTAATTCCTCATCCCTCATTCCTAACTGTAACCGACGGCCTTTGATACGGGGCCTTTGGGATAAACGGACGGCGAAAGGTCATGACCAATCGGGCGAATGCAAAAGCAAAAGAGCCCCATTGGCCATGATACCTCGCTGCCGAAGCGGCTGAATACAAAGGCCGCAACTCTAAAACAGGAGGATTTCACCATGCATATCACCGATCCGGTTGCGGATATGCTGACCCGCATCCGCAACGCCAACAGCGCAAAACACGACACCGTGGATATCCCCGCCTCCAACATGAAAAAGAGCATTGCTCAGATTCTGCTGGACGAGGGCTATATCAAGAATTTCCAGGTGGTGGACGACGGCACCCAGGGCATGATTCATGTCACCCTGAAGTACAACGCCGGTAAGGAAAAGGTCATCACCGGCCTGCGCCGCGTCTCCAAGCCGGGCCTTCGGGTCTATGTGGGCGCCGACGAGCTGCCCCGCGTGCTCCGCGGCCTGGGTATTGCAATCATCTCTACGTCCAAGGGCGTCATGACCGACAGGAAAGCCCGTGAGCTTCATGTCGGCGGCGAAGTCCTGGCGTTCGTCTGGTAAGGAGGGTGTTTGAACAATGTCTAGAATTGGTAGAATGCCCATCGAGGTTCCCGCCGGCGTGACTGTGAACATTGCCGAGGGCAACGTGGTCACCGTTAAGGGACCCAAGGGCGAGCTGTCCCGGGCGCTGCGTCCCGAGATGATCATTAAGCAGGAAGGCACTACGATCACCGTGGGACGTCCTTCCGAGGATAAGCTGCACCGCAGCCTCCACGGCCTGACCCGCACGTTGCTCCACAACATGATTGTCGGCGTCACCGACGGTTATGCCAAGGAGCTGGAGGTCAACGGCGTGGGCTATCGTGTGGCCAAAGAGGGCAACAACCTGGTCATGAACCTGGGTTATTCCCATCAGGTGATCGTTTCTGAGGAGGAGGGCATTACCATCGAGGTTCCCTCTCCCAATAAAATCATCATCCGCGGATGTGACAAGGAAAAGGTGGGCCAGTTTGCCGCCGAAGTCCGCGAGAAGCGTCCTCCCGAGCCTTATAAGGGCAAGGGCATCAAGTATGCGACTGAGACCATCCGCCGCAAGGTCGGTAAGACCGGCGCCAAGAAGTAAGGAGGTGTGCCGATATGATTAAGAGACCGAATACCAATGCGCAGCGCATCAAGCGCCACAAGAGAGTCCGGGCCAAGATCTCCGGCACCGCCGAGACGCCGCGCCTGAACGTGTTCCGCAGCGAGGCCAATATCTATGCTCAGATCATCGACGATGTGAAGGGTGTGACCCTGGTCTCCGCTTCTTCCCTGGATAAGGAAATCGAGGGCTACGGCGGCAATATCGCCGCAGCCGGGGCCGTGGGCAAGCTGGTTGCCGAGCGGGCCAAGGCCAAGGGCATTGAGACCGTGGTCTTTGACCGCGGCGGCTACCTGTATCACGGCCGCGTGAAGGCCCTGGCTGAGGGCGCCCGTGAGGGCGGCCTGCAGTTCTGATCGGAGGGAGGAAGAAAGACATGCCTAGATTTGAAAGAGAGCAGAGCGAGTATATCGAAAAGGTGGTCTACCTGAACCGGGTTTCCAAGACTGTGAAGGGCGGCCGCGTGATGAAATTCTCCGCCCTGGTGGTCGTGGGCGACGGCAAGGGCAAGGTGGGCTACGGCCTGGGCAAGGCCGCCGAGGTCCCCGAGGCTATCCGCAAGGGCATCGAGGCCGCCAAGAAGAACATGATTACCGTAACCCTCGCAGGTACGACCCTGCCCCATGAGGTGATCGGCGTGGCCGGAGCGGGCCGGGTGCTGATGAAGCCCGCCGCTCCCGGTACCGGCGTCATCGCCGGCGGCGCGGTTCGTGCCGTCGTGGAGGCCGCGGGCATCAAGGACATTCGCGCCAAGAGCCTCCGGTCCAACAACCCCAACAACGTGGTCGCCGCCGCCTTCCAGGGACTCAAGTCCATGCGCGGTCCCGAAGAGGTTGCCCGCATCCGGGGCAAGAGCGTCGAAGAGATCGTGGGTTAAGGAGGCGCAGAACATGGCAAACTTAAGGATTGAGCTCGTTAAGAGCCTGAACGGCCGCCTGGAAAAGCAGGTTGCCACCGCGCATTCCCTGGGTCTGCGCAAAATCGGTGACGTCACCGTGCAGCCCGATAACGATCCCACCCGCGGAAAAGTGGCAAAGATCGGCTATCTGCTGCGTGTTACCGAAGAGAAGTAAGGAGGCTCCAAATCATGAAATTAAGCGAACTGTCTCCCGCCGCCGGTTCTGTCCGTGAGGCTTACCGCAAGGGCCGGGGCGCCGGTTCCGGCAACGGCAAGACCGGCGGCCGGGGCCACAAGGGCCAGAAAGCCCGCTCCGGCGGCAAGGTCCGGGTGGGATTCGAAGGCGGCCAGATGCCTCTGGCCCGCCGGGTTCCCAAGCGCGGCTTCAACAACATCTTCGCCAAGCCCCTGGAGATTGTGAATCTCAGCGCGCTGAACGCCTTTGACGACGGCGCGACCGTTACCGCCGAAGCGCTGCTGGACAAGGGCATCCTTTCCAAGTGCGAATATGGCTATAAGGTTCTTGGCAGCGGCAAGGTTTCCAAGAAGCTTACTGTCAAGGCTTCCGCCTTCTCCGCGTCTGCCAAGGAGGCCATCGAGGCGGCAGGCGGCAAGGCGGAGGTGAAGTAACGTGATCCAAACCATTCGCAAAGCATGGGGCATTCCTGAGCTGCGGAAGAAGCTGGTTTTCACGCTGCTGATTCTGCTGATTTTCCGCATCGGCAATGCCATTACCGTCCCCTATATCAACACCGGACTGCTGGAAAACCAGCTCAACAGCATGGGCGCCACCATTCTGGGCCTGTATAATGTCATGAGCGGCGGCGCCTTTGCCCAGGCGACAGTCTTTGCCCTGAGCATCCAGCCCTATATCAACAGCTCCATCATCATCCAGCTGCTCACCGTCGCGATTCCCTATCTGGAGCGGCTGGCCAAGGACGGCGGCGAAGAGGGCCGGAAGAAGATCCAGTCCATCACCCGCTACACCACTGTGGCCATTGCCATTCTCCAGGCTCTGGGCTATTACTTCATGATGAAGCGTTACGGCATCCTGGCTCCCGGCGCGGAGGGCATCTGGCCCGCCCTGGTCATCATCGTGACCCTGATTGCCGGCTCCTCCTTCGTTATGTGGATGGGCGAGCAGGTCACCGAGTTCGGCGTGGGCAATGGTATTTCCATCATCCTCTTCGCCGGCATCGTCTCCCGGGTTCCCAGCATGGTTCAGAACCTCTACAGTGGCATTACCACTTGGAACTCCGTCCGCACCGGCACTATGACGCTGGAGACCCTGACCCAGGCCGGCTACAGCGCCGAGCAGGCTCAGAGCGTTCTGGACAGTGCAATGGCTCCCTGGGGCGTGCTGCTGCTCCTGGTGGGCGGCCTGGCCCTGATCGTGTTCATCGTGTTCATCAACGACGCGGAGCGCCGCATTCCCGTGCAGTATGCCAAGCGTCAGGTGGGCCGGAAGATGTATGGCGGACAGAGCAGCAACCTGCCCATGAAGGTGGGTATGGCCGGTGTGCTCCCCGTGATCTTCGCCCAGAGCATCGCGTCTCTGCCTATTACGGTCTGGAGCTTTGCGGGCATCCCCGCCGAGGGCACCGTGTCCCGGAGCATCTACAATGCCATTGACACCAAATCCGTGCTCTATATGGTGGTCTATTTCATCATGATCATCGGATTCAGCTATTTCTACGCCAGCATCCAGTTCAATCCCGTGGAAATCGCCAACAACATGAAGAAGCAGGGCGGGTTCATTCCCGGCTTCCGGCCCGGAAAGCCCACGGTGGACTTTATCCGGAAGGTTCTGAACAAGATTACCCTGTTCGGCGCCATTTATCTGGGCATTGTTGCCATCTGCCCCCTGTTGATCGGCAAGATTCTGGGGAACAACTCCGTGGCCGTCGGCGGAACCTCCGTCATCATCGTTGTGGGCGTGGCCCTGGAGACGGTGAAGGCCCTGGAGTCTCAGATGCTGATGCGTCAGTACAAGGGTTTCCTGGAATAAGAAACGTGAAGAGGCGGAACGGCCTCCGGGCCGTTCCCCTCCCCAGCAGAAAACGGAGGGCCGCGCCAGGTAAAGCGGCAGCCGTATGCGGCTCTGCCGCAGCGGGAAACAGGAGGTTTGTATGAACTTGATCCTCTTGGGCGCCCCTGGCGCCGGCAAGGGTACACAGGCCGATATCCTGTGTGAAAAGCTGGATATTCCCACCATTTCCACCGGCAATATTCTCCGTGCCGCCGTGAAGAACGGCACCCCCACCGGACTGAAGGCGAAGGCCTTCATGGACGCGGGACAGCTGGTGCCTGATGAGGTCATCATCGGCATCATCACCGAGCGGCTGGCGGAGCCGGACTGTGCCGGCGGTTACATTTTGGACGGGGTGCCCCGTACCATCGCCCAGGCTGAGGCTCTGGAAAAAGCCGGTGTGAGCTTCGATCATGTGGTCTCCATTGAAATCTCCGACGAGACCATTATGGAGCGCATGAGCGGACGCCGGGTTTGCCCGGACTGCGGCGCCAGCTACCATGTGGTGGCGGTGCCCCCCAAGGCGGAGGGCGTATGCGATAAATGCGGCGGGAATCTGATCCAGCGGAAGGATGATGCCCCCGAGACGGTGAAATCCCGCCTTGAGGTCTATCATAAGGAAACGGAGCCCCTGAAGGCCTTCTACGCCCAGAGGGGCGTGCTGAAGACGGTGGAAAATCAATCCACCGTGGAGGCCACTTCTCAGGCCATCCTCAGCGTTCTGGGGAGATGATAGAAGAATGATCATTCTCAAATCCCCCCAGGAGATCGACTTGATGCGCCGTGCCGGAAAAATTACCGCGGCTGCCCGTGCTCTGGCAGGGGAAATGGTAAGGCCCGGCGTTACAACCCAGGAGATCAACGCAGAGGTAGAGCGGTTCATCCGCAAACAGGGCGCGGTTCCGTCCTTTCTCCATTACAACGGCTACCCAGCCAGCGTCTGCATCAGTGTGAACGACGAGATTATCCACGGCATTCCCGGCAAACGGGTTTTGCGGGAGGGCGACGTCGTCAGCGTGGACGTGGGCGCGTACATCGGGGGCTTTCATGGAGACTGTGCGGCCACCTTTCCCTGCGGGACCATCAGCCCGGAGGCTCAGAAGCTCATTGACGTGACCAGACAGAGCTTTTTTGAAGGAATCCGCTTCGCCCGGGAGGGACACCGGCTTCAGGACATCTCCGCCGCCGTGCAGCAGTATGTGGAAGAAAACGGCTTCTCCGTGGTCCGGGAATACGTGGGCCACGGCGTAGGCGCCAAGATGCACGAGCCGCCGGAGATTCCCAATTACGGCCGTCCCGGCCATGGTCCCCGGCTCCTCCGGGGAATGACTCTGGCCATTGAGCCCATGGTCAACGCCGGCGCCGCCGCCATCACACAGCTCAGCGACGGCTGGACGGTGAAGACCGCGGACGGAAAGTGGGCGGCCCACTATGAAAATACGATCCTGATCACCGATGGCGAGCCGGAGATTTTAACGGCTCCCGCCATTTGAAAACAGGAGAGCGCATGGAAATTGCGAAATCAAACATCGTCCGCTCCGATGCCGGGCGGGACAAGGGAAAGCTTTTCGTTGTCCTGGCCGTCGAGGGGGAGTATCTCCTGCTGGCGGACGGAAAATCCAGAAAGGTGGAGTCCCCCAAGCGCAAAAAGCGCAGGCATGTGCTGTTTGCGGCGGCGGACGACACCCGCCTCGCTGAGAAAATCCGGGGCGGGGAGAAAATCAGCAACAGCGAGCTACGCAGGACCCTTGCGGGATACCGTGAGGCGATTCAGCCGGACCAGGAGGGATGACGTTTGGCAAAATCCGACATGATCGAGGTGGAAGGCGTTGTGGTGGAAGCCCTGCCCAACACGACGTTCCAGGTTGACATTGGAAATGGGCACATGATTCTGGCACATATCTCCGGAAAGCTCAGGATGAATTTCATCCGGATTCTGCCCGGCGACAAGGTTACGGTGGAGATGTCCCCGTACGACCTGACCCGGGGCCGGATCACCTGGCGCAGCAAGTAACAACCTTTATACCGCTGAAAGGAATGGTTTCAAGCTATGAAAGTAAGACCGTCCGTGAAGCCCATGTGCGAAAAGTGCAAGGTTATTCGGCGCAAAGGCCGCGTTATGGTTATTTGCGAGAACCCCAAGCACAAGCAGAGACAGGGCTGACATTTGAAATTGGAGGTGCTTTAAAAGTATGGCACGTATTGCCGGTATTGACCTGCCGAAGGATAAGCGTATTGAGATCGGCCTCACCTATATCTACGGCATTGGCAGAAAAACCGCCAAGGACATCCTTGCGAAGTCCGGCGTGAACCCCGATATCCGGGTGAAGGATCTCAGCGACGCCGACGAGCAAAAACTCCGCGACGCCATTGACGATTATACCGTCGAGGGCGACCTCCGGCGCCAGACCGCGCTGGACATCAAGCGTCTCAGCGAGATTGGCTGCTATCGCGGTCTCCGTCATCGCAAGGGTCTGCCCGTCCGGGGCCAGCGCAGCAAAACCAATGCCCGGACCCGCAAAGGACCCAAGAAGACCATCGCCAACAAGAAGAAGTAAGGAGGGAGAAAGAATATGGCAGCACAGAAATCCGGCGGCAAGAAGGTCATTCGCCGCCGCCGCGAGAGGAAGAATATCGAGCGTGGCCAGGTCCATATCCGTTCTTCCTTCAACAACACCATGGTGACCGTCACCGACTCCCAGGGCAATGCCATCTCCTGGGCCTCCTCTGGCGGCCTTGGCTTCCGCGGCAGCAAGAAGTCCACCCCCTTCGCGGCCCAGACTGCGGCTGAGACCGCCGCCCGCGCCGCTATGGAGCACGGACTGAAGACTGTGGAAGTGTTCGTCAAGGGCCCCGGCCAGGGCCGTGAGGCCGCCATCCGCGCTTTGCAGGCAGTGGGTCTGGAAGTGACCATGATTAAGGACGTCACTCCCATCCCCCACAACGGCTGCCGTCCGCCGAAGCGCCGCCGCGTGTAATCAAAAGAGGAGGTAACGAGCAATATGGCAAGAAATATGCAGCCGATTGCCAAGCGCTGCAAGGCTTTGGGCATTTCTCCCGCCGTTATGGGCTATGCCAAGAAGGAAACCAACCGGAATCCCGGCGGCCAGATGCGGAAGAAAAAAAGCGAGTATGGCATTCAGCTGAACGAAAAGCAGAAGGTCAAGTTTATCTACGGAATCCTGGAAAAGCAGTTCCACAGCTACTATGAGGCCGCCGCCGCCGCCCCCGGCAAGACCGGCGACAACCTGCTGATCAATGTGGAGCGCCGTCTGGACAATGTTGTGTACCGCATGGGCTTCGCCATGACCCGCCGCCAGGCCCGTCAGCTGGTGAATCACGCCCACTTCACCGTGAATGGGAAAAAGGTCAACATTCCCTCCTATCAGGTCAAGGCCGGCGACGTCATCGAGGTAGCCGAGGGCAGCCGTTCTTCCGAGGTCTTCAAGCGCCTCACCGGACAGGACGCCCCCATCTTCCTGCTGCCCCCCTGGATGGAGCGGGAGAAGAACACTCTGAAGGGCACTGTTACCCGTCTTCCTGCCCGCGAGGATATCGACATCCCCGTGGAGGAGCACCTGATCGTTGAGCTCTACTCCAAGTAATCGGAGGATACCCTCGAACATGACACGAACCGCAGGCGGCATGCGCTGCATCGCCGCGTTGACAAGACGAAGGAGGGTACTGCATGGTTGAAATTGAGAAGCCCCAGATCGAATGTATCGAGACGCCGGGTGACGTGACCTATGGCAAGTATGTCGTGGAGCCCCTGGAGCGGGGTTATGGAACCACACTGGGCAATGCGCTGCGCCGCATTATGCTCTCCTCGCTGCCCGGCACCGCGCCGACCACCATCAAAATCGCCGGCGTTCAGCATGAGTTCTCCACCATCCCCGGTGTAAAGGAGGATGTGACGGAGATCGTTCTGAACGTGAAGGGGCTTCTGACCAAGCTTCACAGCGAGTCTGTGAAAACGGTGTATATTGAGGCGGTGGGGCCCTGCGTGGTGACTGCCGGCGATATCAAGGCCGACGGCGAGGTGGAGGTTCTGAATCCCGATCTGCATATCGCTACACTGGATAATGGGGCCGCCCTCAACATGGAGATTACTCTTTCCCATGGCCGCGGCTATGTGCCGGCTGACCGCAATAAGCCTCAGCAGAATGTAATCGGCACCATCGCTGTGGACTCTATCTATACGCCGGTGTACAAGGTGAATTATTCCGTGGAGCCCACCCGCGTGGGCACCTCCAGCGACTTCGATAAGCTGACGCTGGAGGTCTGGACCGACGGGACCATCTCTGCCCGGGATGCCGTGTCCCTGGGAGCGAAGATCCTGTGCGACCACTTCACACTGTTCACCGACCTCAGTGAAAATGTCGGCAGCAAGCCCACCGTAGTGGAGAAGGCGGAGGCACAGAGGGACAAGGTGCTGGAGATGACCATTGAAGAACTGGATCTCTCCGTGCGCAGCTTTAACTGCCTCAAGCGCGCCAACATCAACACGGTAGAGGATTTGATCTCCAAGACCGAGGATGAAATGATGAAGGTCCGGAATCTGGGCCGGAAGTCCCTGGAGGAGGTCATCAACAAGCTGGCGATGATGGGGCTGCACCTGGCCGATGAGGAAAACGGCTGATTCCCTGGGGAACCGGAACACATCGGCGTTTGCCGGCGGTCTGTCCGCCGCAAGAGAAATAGTATTAAGGAGGAAACCGAAATGCCTCGTAAGCTTGGCAAGACCTCTGACCAGCGCAGAGCCATGCTGCGTCAGCAGGTCACGGATTTCCTGGACCACGGAAAGATGGAGACCACCGTCACCCGTGCCAAGGAGATCAAGCCTTTGGCTGAAAAGATGATCACTCTGGGCAAGAAGAATGATCTGGCCGCCTACCGGCAGGCTATGAGCTTCATCACCCGTGAGGACGTCTGCAAGAAGCTGTTCAAGGAGATTGCTCCCGATTATGCGGAGCGCAACGGCGGCTATACCCGCATTATCCGCACCGGCGTGCGCCGGGGCGATGCGGCGGAGACCGCAATCCTTGAGCTGGTGAAATAAAAAAAGAGAAAAAGCCCTTTGTCCTGGGAACCTAGGCCCAAGACAAAGGGCTTTTTTTGTGCCGCGTTTCCGGCTGGCGCTCACGGAAGCCCGGCCCACGCAGCTGAGGGACAAACTATACATGCCTTTTTGCGCCCGTTCCAAAATACGCAGTACGCAGAACGAGCAGAAGCAAAACAGGGGAATGTTCCGCCGGCATTTCGGACATACTATCCTCGAAAAACTTGGGGAGATGGCGAAATGAGACGAACGATGCTGTTGTTTCTGGCTTTGACAGGCCTGGTGCTGCTGTTCCAGGGCATCGGGGCCGCAGTGCCTACAGACGCCGCGGCGGAAATACCAGCGGATGAGGAGCCGCGGAAATATGTGGCCCTGACCTTTGACGACGGGCCGAAACGGCCTACCACTGAAAAGCTGCTGGACGGGCTGAAGGAGCGGGGAGCCAGCGCCACCTTTTTTCTCATTGGCGAGCAGATTGAGGAAAACCGGGACCTGGTGCTGCGGATGGCCCGGGAGGGCCACCAGATTGGAAACCATACCTGGAGCCACCAGCGGCTGGACAATACGGAGGCGGGGACTGTGGCCTGGGAAATCTGCAAGACGGAGACCGCCCTGACGGAGCTGCTGGGGACCGGGGACTACTGGCTGCGGCCTCCATACGGACAGCCGGCCGCCGGCGGGGAGAATGGAATCAATGTGCCTATGGTCAAGTGGTCCGTGGATCCCAGGGACTGGGAGAGCCGGGACGCGGAGAAGGTGACCCGGGCGATTCTGGAGTGCGTGGAGCCCAACAGCATCATCCTGCTTCACGATATCTATGCCAGTTCTGTGGACGCGGCTCTGGGCGTTGTGGATGTCCTCCAGGAAGAGGGCTATTGGTTTGTGACGGTGAGGGAGCTGCTGGAACTCAACGGCGTAACGCCCCAGCCGGGGACCATGTACCGCACAGGGACCGGGTAAAGGCCATGGGACAGACCCGGGTCAGCGGTTTCTGCGGCGATATTCCAGGGGGCTGACGCCCTCTATCCGGCGGAAGCACTGGGAAAAGTAGCTGAGAGAGGAAAAGCCCAGAATCTGAGCGATCAGGGACAGGGTGTGGTCTGTTTCACGAAGGAGAAAGCGGCTTTCCTCAATCCGCCTGGAGACCAGATAATTGATGGGGGAGACGCCGAATTCCCGGCGGAAGGCGTGGGCCAGGTAATACTTATTAAGATGGACCATCTGGGCCAGCTGATCCAGGCTCAGATTTTCCTTGAAGTGGTTGTCGATATACCGCCGGACCAGGCCGCATTCCCGGTTGGACCGGGCATCCGGCGGTCCGCCGGAGAGGGCGGCGTTCTGCTGGCGGCTCAAAAGAATCATGACCGCTGTGGACAGGCTCCGGCAGACCTGCTCATAGCCCGGCTGGGCCTGGGAGGCCTCCTGGAGCATCAAGTCCAGACAGACCATCAGCGCGTCCCAGCCGCTGTGCAGATGGAGCATGGCATATCCTTCGCCCCCTGCCAGGGTGCCCAGTCCCTCCACCCCCAGGACCTTGTACTCCAGGGGGCTTTCCAGCTGGCTGACCTCCGTGTGCGGTACGTTGGCGTTGACGATGACCGCGTCGTGGATGGATACGGGGAATTCCCTCTGCTGGAAGCGGAAACGGCCGTGGCCTCCGGTGATGAAGAACAGCTCGGCGCAGCCGTGGGTGTGGAGGCTGGAGTTCCATTCACCGCTGTACTGGGCCTGAGAGAGGTATAACAGCCGGGGGGCGGCCTCAAGGGATTCCGACTCCCGGGGAAAGGTGTACTGACGCTGACTCATGGCGAAACCTCCCGTTGTGAAGTGGGGGCGGGGGACGCCTGCCTGCGCAATTTTTTGAAAACAGGCAGAGGCGGCTTCCAGAATGATTATAACTGATTGAGAGAGACTATGCAACTTATCATAAAAATTTTGTCGCTTCTTCCCGGTTTTTATGTGGAAAGGAGAGAGGATAAGAGGGGGTAAATTTTGAGATTAGAGAGGATATCCAAAATGAGGACGAATTTACTCCATCATTTCCGGCAAAACGCAAAAAGCAAGATATCTAAAAACTTTCGCAAGATACCCATTGCTTTTCCGGCGGCCGTACCGCTATACTGAACATAACAGGGCCGGTGACCCGGCCGCGGCTCCCGAAAACATAAGGAGGTTACACTATGAAGAAGTTTCTCTGTCTCTTGCTGACTCTGGCCATTGCGCTGTCTCTGGCCGCCTGCGGCGGCGCGCCTCAGACGCCTCCCGCGCAGACGCCTCCCCCCGCGGATTCCGGCAGTCAGGATACCCCCGATCCCGCTCCTGCCCCCGCCGGCCCCATCAAGGTGGCCGCTCTCTCCTCCGGCTATGAGACCGCCTATCCCGGTATGTGGCAGGAGGTCTGCGCCGCCTTCACCGCCGAGACCGGCGTTGAGGTGGAACTGACCCTGGAGAAGAACCTGGAGGATGTGATTGGTCCCTCCATGCAGGGCGGCGATTATCCCGACGTGGTCCTCTGCGCCACCGGACGCGAGAAGGGCCTGACCGAGCAGTTCATCAAGGATAAGCTCATTGCCGACATCACCGATGTGCTGACCATGACCGTTCCCGGCGAGAGCGCATCCGTCGACAGCAAGCTGGTTCCCGGCTTTGTGGGCACCAACATCACCGATCCCTACGGCGATGGCAAGACCTATCTGGCCCCCATGTTCTACTCTCCCTGCGGCCTGTTCTACAACGCCGGCCTGTTCGCGGAGAAGGGCTGGGACGTTCCCACCACCTGGGATGAGATGTGGGAGCTGGGCGAGAAGGCCAAGGCCGAGGACATCGCTCTGTTTACTTACCCCACCACCGGTTACTTTGACACGTTCTTCCCCACCCTGCTTTACTCCGTAGGCGGCCCTGACTTCTTCAACAAGGCCATGAACTATGCCGAGGGCGTATGGGATACCGACGAGGCCAAGCAGTGCTTCGACGTGATGAGCAAGCTGGCGGGCTACACCGCCAAGGTGACCCCTGCCCAGGCCAACGACCAGGACTTCACCCAGAACCAGCAGCTGATTCTGGACAATAAGGCCCTGTTTATGCCCAACGGCACCTGGATTGTGGGCGAGATGGCCGACGCGCCCCGTGCGGACGGCTTTGAGTGGGGCATGTGCGCTCTGCCCGGCGGCGCCAGCGGCACCAGCGCCAGCTACTGCTGGCTGGAGCAGATCTGGATTCCCTCCGGAGCGTCCAATATCGACACCGGCAAGCAGTTCGTAGCCTTCATGTACAGCGACAAGGCCGCTGAGATCTTCGCCAAGGGCGGAGCCGCCCAGCCTATCACCGGCATTACCGACGGTATGGAGGGCGACAACAAGATGTTCTACTCCATCTATGACAATGGCGCTTCCGCTGTTATGGGCGGCTTCGCAGCCTACGCCTCCGTGCCCGGTCTGGGCAGCGTGCGCGAGGTCTTCTTCGACCCCTTCAATAACCTTGTGAGCGGTTCTCTGACCCAGGACCAGTGGGTGGACAGCATCAGGACCTCCAGCGACACCATGCGGGAGAACCTGATTGTGAGCTAAGCGCGCTTCACAATTCCATAGCCAAAAGCGGGCGGCGGCGGGCAGGTTCTGCACGCCGCCGCTTTTAATATTGGAGAGAAAGGAGCGGTTCCATGCGCAGCAGCAAGAACAGAAGCCGGTTCCTCATTCTGTGTACGGCTCCGGCAGTGATTCTCTACTTTGTGTTCATGATTCTTCCCACGCTGAATGTGTTCCGCATGTCCCTCTTTGAGCGGGGGGCCTATTCACCGACGGAGACCTTTGTGGGCATGGCGAACTTCAAGATCCTGATAAAGGACGTGAAATTCATCACCTCCATGCAGAACACCATTTTGCTGATTGTCACCGTGACAGTGATTACCTTCTTTTTTGCCATCGTCTTCGCGGCCATCCTCACCCGGGAGAAAATCAAGGGGCAGAACTTTTTCCGCATCGTCTTTTACATCCCCAACATTCTGTCCATTGTGGTGATCGCCGGCATCTTCTCTGCCATCTACAAGCCGGATACCACCGGCATGCTGAACAATATTTTTACATTCTTTGCCGGGCGGAACATCGAGATTCTCTGGAAGAGTCAGCCCATGGTCATTGTCAGCATCATCATTGCCATGGTCTGGCAGGCCATCGGCTACTACATGGTCATGTACATGGCTTCCATGGCTGCCGTGCCCGCCAGCCTCTATGAGAGCGCCGGGCTGGACGGCGCGGGGCGGCTGACCCAGTTCTTCCAGATTACCCTGCCCCTCATCTGGACCAACATCCGCACCACCCTGACGTTCTTCATTATTTCCACCATCAACATGGCCTTCCTCTTCGTCAAGTCCATGGTGGCCCCCGGCATGTCCGACGTGGGTCTGAGCTTCATGTACGCGCAGAAGGACGCCGGGCTCTATGGCTATTCCATGGCCGCCGGTGTGGTGATCTTCCTGTTTTCCTTCCTGCTGTCCGCCCTGGTCAACAAGGTGACGGAGCGGGAAGTGCTGGAAATGTAAGGAGGCGACCATATGACTACGAAGAAAACCTCCTCTGCGGACAGACTGTATAAGGCGTTTATCTATGTCGTCCTGGCCACGCTGGCCATCGTCATCATCGTCCCCGTGGCGTGGGTCTTCCTGGCCTCCATCAAGCAGAACAGCGAGTTCTACGGCAACCCCTGGGCGCTGCCCGCCGGCTTCTACTGGCAGAACTTTGTAGAGGCCTGGACCGCCGCCTCTATGGGCAGCTATATGCTCAACTCGGTGATGGTCACCGCGCTGTCTCTCATTCTGCTGCTGGTGATTGCCCTGCCCGCGGCCTACTGCCTGTCCCGGTTCCGCTTCCGGGGAGGCCGGTTCCTCAACACCGCCTTTATGGCCGGGCTGTTTATCAATGTGAACTACATCGTGGTGCCCATCTTCCTCATGATGCGGGACTGGGACAGCTGGATGAACTACTTCTTCGGCAAGACCCTGTTTCTCAACAACCTGTTTGTGCTGGCACTGGTGTACGCCTCCACGGCCCTGCCCTTTACCATTTATCTGTTGTCCGGCTATTTCGCCACGCTTCCACATGATTTTGAGGAAGCGGCTTATATCGACGGCGCAAACTACGGACAGGCCATGGTGCGTGTCATTTTCCCCATGGCCCAGCCCTCCATCATCACCATCATTCTGTTTAATTTCCTCTCCTTCTGGAACGAGTATATCATCTCGATGACGCTGATGAGCAGCTCCACCGGACAGAAGACCCTTCCCGTGGGCCTGCTGAACCTGATGCAGGCCTCCCAGTCCAAGGCGGAATTCGGCCGGATGTATGCCGGTCTGGTGCTGGTGATGCTGCCCACCCTGATTCTCTACATGTGCGTACAGAAGAAGCTGACCCAGGGTATGACCGTCGGAGGCCTGAAGGGCTGACCGGCAGAGCGGGCAAACACGGTTCCTGCGCCTCCGGCGTCCGGCGGACGGACGGAAGCGCGGAGATTTCTTGATTTCTTGAGAGGTGACGCATATGAAATTTTGGAAAGAGCACGCCGGTCTCCGGGCGCTGTTCATTACGGGGTTTTTCTTCGTGGGAATGGCCCTGGTGATTTTCGGCTGGAAGCAGACGGGGAAGCTGTCGGGCCTGGGGCTGATGCTGATAGGGGTTGTTCTGCTGCTGTCGGCGCTGCTGGTTTACAATAAACCCTTCGAGGGCGACAAGGGCGCGGGTCTGTGAGGTGGAACGGATGAGTGAACAGCAGAAAAAAGGCCGGGTAACCATCCCCACAGACGTGGATGTAGTGCCCGAGACCCTTGAGCTTCTCCGGCGCTGGGGCGCGGACGCCATCCGGGACTGCGACGGCACGGACTATCCGGAGGAGCTGAAAACCGCAGACGCCAAGGTCTACGCCACCTACTACACCACACGCAAGGATAACGCCTGGGCCAGAGCCAACCCCGATGAGGTGCAGCAGTGCTATATCATGACGGCGTTTCACACTGCCGCCGGCGGCCCCCTGTCGATTCCGCTGCTGAAGGGCATCAGCTCCGAGCTGCTGGAGGTCAACAGCCGGGACGATATCAAGCGCTGGTGGGAGGTGATGGACCGCACCACGGGAACCCCCCTGTCTTCGGAGGCGTGGGACTATGACGCCGGAAGCGGCACGGTGGTGATTCCCGCGCCGGAGGCGTTCCATGACTATACCGTGAGCTTTCTGGCCTATCTGATCTGGGACCCGGTGCATATGTACAACGCGGTCACCAACGATTGGAAGGACTTTGAGCACCAGATTACCTTTGACGTCCGCCAGCCCAAGACCCGGAAATTTACCATGGAGCGGCTGCGGCGGTTCATTGAGGACCACCCCTATGTGGACGTAATCCGCTATACCACCTTTTTCCACCAGTTCACCCTGATTTTTGATGAGCTGAAACGGGAGAAGTATGTGGATTGGTACGGCTATTCCGCGTCTGTGTCCCCCTATATCCTGGAGCGGTTCGAGCGAGAGGCTGGCTATCCCTTCCGCCCGGAATTTGTAATCGACCAGGGGTATTATAACAATCAGTATCGGATTCCCTCCAGGGAATACAAGGATTTCTGCGCATTTCAGCGGCGGGAGGTCGCCGCCCTGGCAAAGGAGATGGTAGACCTGACCCACCAGATGGGCAGGGAGGCCATGATGTTCCTGGGGGACCACTGGATTGGCACGGAGCCCTATCTGGAGGAGTTCAAGACCATTGGCCTGGACGCCGTCGTGGGCAGCGTGGGCAATGGGTCCACTCTCCGGCTGATTTCCGACATCCCCGGCGTACGGTACACCGAGGGCCGTTTCCTGCCCTACTTCTTCCCGGATACCTTCCACGAGGGCGGCGATCCGGTGAGGGAGGCCCGGGAAAATTGGGTCACGGCCCGCCGGGCCATTTTGAGGAAACCCATCGACCGCATCGGCTACGGCGGCTATTTGAAGCTGGCCTGCCAATTCCCGGAGTTCATCGACTATGTGGAATCGGTCTGCAACGAGTTCCGGGAGCTGTATGACCGCATCGGCGGGGCAAAGCCCTGGTGTGCCCAGACCGTGGCGGTGCTGAACTGCTGGGGCCGGGCCCGCTCCTGGGGCTGTCACATGGTCCACCACGCCCTGTATCAAAAGCAGAACCACTCCTATGCCGGCGTGATTGAGGCCCTGTCCGGCGCGCCCTTCGACGTGCGTTTTCTGAGCTTTGACGATTTGAAGGAGGACCCCCATGCGCTGGACGGCGTGGATGTGCTGCTGAACATCGGCGGCGGCGACACCGCCCACACCGGCGGAGCCCTCTGGGAGGATCCGGAGATTTCCGCCGCCGTGAAGCGCTTCGTATGGAACGGCGGAGGCTTGATCGGCGTGGGAGAGCCCTCCGGCCACCAGTACCAGGGCCGCTATCTCCAGCTTTCAGGGATACTGGGAGTAGAAAAAGAGACGGGTTATACATTAGGTTATGACAAGTATAACTGGGAGGAGCATCGGTCCCACTTTATTCTGGCGGACACGGAGAATCCTGTGGACTTCGGTGAGGGCCAGAAGAGCATTTACGCCCTGGAGGGCGCAGAGGTGCTGGTTCAGCGGGACCGGGAGGTTCAGCTGGCGGTGAACGCCTATGGAAAAGGGCGGGGGGTGTATCTCTCCGGCTTGCCCTATTCCTTCGAGAACTGCCGCCTGCTTCATCGGGCCATTCTTTGGGCCGCCCATGGAGAGGAGCGGATTGCCCGGTGGTTCTCCTCCAACTTCCGGGTGGAGGTCCACGCCTATGTGGACAGCGGGCGCTTCTGCGTGGTCAATAACGACGGCGCGCCCCAGCGCACGGAAATTTTCCGGGGGGACGGGTCCAGCTTCTCCCTGGAGCTGCCGCCGGGGGGAATCCGCTGGTTTGAAATCTGAGCGGACGGCGGCGGGTAAAACCCATGCGGCAGGCGACGGTCTGCGGTTCATGCGGCGGCGGGTAAAACCCGCTGTGCCTGTATGCCGCGCCGCCTCCTGCATACAAAAAAGCCGAAGGACATTGTCCTTCGGCTTTTTTGTATAAAAGAAAACCACTCGCTAGGCGAGTGGTTCAAAAGAAGCCTAATGGCGATGATGTAGACAAGGAAA
>ERZ808037.327-NODE-327-length-49067-cov-13.406042_pt1 | contig 49067 bp, 40 predicted proteins | sample MGYA00380190_ERZ808037 | MGnify/ENA primary metagenome ERZ808037 (study PRJEB31490, sample SAMN06133399) | mouse gut metagenome | isolation source: J9 | host: mice | place: China: Chengdu | collected 2015-05 ...
ATTTGAAAGGGAAAAGCAGTTTGATGATATTTGATAGGCATGCAAATTTGAAGTACAAATATGGAAACAGACATTTTTGGGCAAGGGGGTATTATGTAGATACGGTTGGAAGAAATAAAAAGCAAGTAGCGGAATATATACGCAACCAGTTGCAAGCTGATCAAATGGCTGACCAGATTGGCTTAAAAGAATTTGTTGACCCGTTTACGGGTCGCGAGAATAAGAAGGCATAAATAAATACCCCTTAAGGGGTGGCCCGTGAAAGAAATGCGGTCGACAGACCTTTCGGGGCCCCTTAAGGGGCTTTTGTCCGTAGCAGGCCCTTATAGGGCCTACTCAAGCCTCCGGCTTAGCCGGAGGTTTTGACTCATATGCTCTACTCATACAAAAAAGTATAACAATTATATTTTTGGAGAAAATTAGGGTATCTCTATTACAAATGTTTTGGAAAGGAATTTGCGATGGTAGCAGTAGTATTTAAAACCGCAATGTCAACGGTGCGAATACACGATGAATATTGTGAGAGGACGGCGGACCGTTGTATTTCTCATTTGGGGCGTATTATTTCTGAATCCTATAAGCGGAGACAGCTATCAAATAGCGGGGAGTTGCATTCCCCAGCGGTAGCTGCGGCGAATATCACTAAAAACGTGCTGGAATCTTGAATTTAGGGCGATTTTTCCATTATTTGGCCTGAATGTTGTTGTTGAAACTTGATCACTGGAATCGTATAATCATGTTTGAAGGGAGGGCATCATGGAGCGATATGTAAAGTATCTCCGAAAATCTCGCTTTGACCGGGACTATGCTGAATTAAGTATTGAGGAAACACTGAAACGGCATGAGACGATTTTGGACAAACTGGCGAGAGATCGAGGATACCATATTGCTAAAACGTATTACGAGGTAGTATCAGGTGAATCAATTGCGGCAAGGCCAGAAATCCAAAAAATGCTTGAAGAGGTCAGCTTAGGTATCTACGCAGGTGTATTAGTCGTAGATGTGGAGCGGCTTGCCAGAGGCAATGGCTCAGACCAGGCTTATATCAGCCAGGTATTCCAATTTTCTGGAACCAAGATTATTACACCGCTCAAGGTCTATGACCCAAGCAACGAGTTTGATGAAGAATATTTCGAGTTCGGCCTGTTTATGAGCCGGCGGGAATATAAGACCATCAATCGCCGCCTGGTGCGGGGGAGGGACAGCTCTGCGGCGGAGGGGAAATACATCAATAGTATTGCTCCCTACGGCTACAAGCGGGTAAAGCTGCCCAGTGAAAAGGGTTATTCCCTGGAGCTTCATCCAGAAGAGTCGGAGGTCATTAAAAAGATTTTTTCGCTGTTTTTGAACCATGCCGGGACAAAAATCATTGCGAATTATCTGAATGATCACGATGTCCCTACCAGGCATGGCGGCCTCTGGAGCTATTCCACCATCACCAACATTATCACAAACCCTGTCTATATGGGAAAAATCCGGCGAGGCTGGAGCAAACAGGTTAAGACCATTGAAAACGGCCAGGTGAAGAAGCATATCAAACGGAAGAAAAATTTGGAGGACTATCAGGTGTTTGATGGACTTCACCCGGCGCTGATTACAGAGGCAGAATTTAATCGTGCGCAGGAGATCCGGATGGAGCGCCAACCCTCTGTCAAGGTGAAGAACAAATTTGTCCTTCAAAATGCCTTTGCCGGTTTGCTTTACTGTTCGGTCTGCGGAAAACGTATTGGACGGACTACCACGTCGCAGTCAAGGGGCAGTACGCCTCGTCTGAGATGCGTCAACAGCCGGAACTGCCATAACGGCAGCGCGAATTATGATGTTGTGGAAACCGAGATTATTGCCGCACTGCGTACTTGGCTGGAAGGATATCAAGTAAAAATAGATACAGTAGGTTTTGCGGACGAAATTGCGGAACAAAGGGCCTTACTGGAAAAATACGACCAAGAGCTGGCAAAGCTGAATCATCAGCTGGAAAATGCGTTTGATTTAGTAGAACAGGGCGTCTATACTTTGGAGTTGTTCAAAGAGCGGCGTGAGAAGTTGAATGCTTCAATTTCGGAAGTAAAAGAACAGCGCAGCAGGGCCAGTGTTGCGCTGGAAAAACTGGAATCCAATGATGCCTGCCAATCAAACCTGATTCCATGGACCGAAGAACTGCTGGAAAGCTACGACAGTATGACCAATCAAGAACGAAATGACGTTCTGAAAGCAATTTTACAAAAGATAGAATATCAAAAGGGAGCCGATGGAACGATTGAGATTGACCTCTATCCAAGGCTTCCACGCCTTTAGGCCTGTGTAGGTATCATAACGGTGACCCACGTGCTGGTCAACGACCCCACCCGGGGCTACGGAATTCTGGCCGACAACATGCTTCGACAGGCCACAGGGGAGAAGCGGTAGTATCCTTCGACAGGGCATGCGGGTCCGAGCAGGCAGCTTGGACCCGCATTTTTTAGAATATGTTCTGTTTGTGTAGAAAAAAGGTCGAATATGCTGATAAAAAGTACCATAAAATCCGAAAAAATGACTTGCAAAATCTGCCGTAATATGATAAATTGTAGGCGACCGGTCGAAACGCACCGTGTATGCGCAAATCGGGACCTTTTGCCGGTCGTCACAGATTTTTTAGGAAAGGAAGATCATGAATGGAAAACACGAAACGAATCGTGGTGGCCGATACAGGGACAGAATTTAGAAAGAACCTGATCCGGGCACTGTCGGATGAAACAGATTTTCAGGTCGTGGGCGAGACGGGCGACGGCGCAGAGCTGATGCGCTTTGTGCAGCGGGACCGCCCGGACGCCGTCGTTATGGACATGGTGCTTACCGGCGGCATGGACGGCATGGATGTGCTGGACGCGATCTCCCGCCTGCCTGAGCGGCCCAGGGTGCTGATCCTGTCCGGCTACATCAAGGGCAGCGTGGTGGACGCGGCGGCGGCCAAGGGGGCGGACTTCTTTGTCACCAAGCCCTGCCGGCTTACGGTGGTGGCCGAGCGGCTGCGCCAGGTGATGACCCCCAGCGGCGCGGAGCCCGACGAGGACCGGAGCACCAGCCTGGAGAGCCAGGTGACCGCCATCATCCACGACGTGGGCGTACCCGCCCACATCAAGGGCTACCAGTACCTGCGGGAGTCCATCATCATCGCGGTGAACGACATGGACGTGATCAACGCGGTGACCAAGGTGCTCTACCCTGAGGTGGCCAAGCGGTTCAACACCACCCCCAGCCGGGTGGAGCGGGCCATCCGCCACGCCATCGAGGTGGCCTGGGACCGGGGCGACCTGGAGACCCTGCAAAAATACTTTGGCTACACCGTGTCCAACGCCAAGGGAAAGCCCACCAACAGCGAATTTATCGCCATGATTGCCGACCGCATTCGACTGAACCGGCGCAGATCGGCCCAGTAAGGGTTGCCTTTTTCGTCAGAATTTGCTATAATTCCTATTATACCGCCTGGGGGATGGCGAAGGATGTCGCAATCTGTCGAAGGCTGGTTCATTTTGTTAGAAAGGCGGCGTCATCATGACCATTCAGTATACCCCCCGGGGCACCTGCTCCCGGCACTTCCAGATTGAAGTGGAGGAGGGCGTCATCCAGAGCATTCAGGTGGAGGGCGGCTGCGACGGCAATTTGCAGGGGCTGTCCTCCCTGCTCAAGGGGATGAAGGTGGAGGAGGCCATCCAGCGTATGGAGGGCATCCGCTGCGGCGTGAAGCCCACGTCCTGCCCGGACCAGATGGCCCAGGCGCTGAAAAAGGCACTGTAAGGGACAAAGCCCGGAACCGTAAGCAGCGGTTCCGGGCTTTTTACATTCAGGTCAGCTTCGGTCCCACCCCGGGAATCAGGCTGACCAGCCAGGCGAAGGGGAGGGAGAGCAGGAAGAACACCAGCGCGAACAGCGGGACGGCCACCACGGGGGAGGGGGTCAGCAGGGAGAGCCCGAACCACCGGAAGACCAGCGCCCAGAGCTGGTGAAACAGATAGATGCCGAAGGCGTAGGCCCCGATCTCGTTCACCGCCCGGCGGCGGGACCGCTCCTCACTGATGCCCAGCACATAGCGGAACAGGGCGCAGAAGGCGGCGGCCGCAAAGGTGACGTTGGGGGCGGTGTACTGCCGCAGGAGGGCGGGGTCCAGGCCGGCGGGGGACATTACGGTGACCGCCAGCCCCAGAACGCCCAGTATGTACAGGATGTATTCGGCCAGGCGGCTGATGGTGTAGTGCCGCAGATACCAGCCCCCCACATAGCATCCCACCCAGCCCAGCACCAGGTGGACCCGCAGCCGCTCCAGCTGGGCGGCGACGACGCTCTCGGGGCGCAGGGCGGTCCACAGGGGCAGGAGGGAGGCAAAGAGGAGGCACAGCCCCAGGAAATACCGCATCTCCCCCCGACTGGCCGAGGCGGTGAACCGGTGGAGCACCGGGTGGACCAGATACAGCCCGATCAGGGGGTAGAGCACCCACAGGTGAAAGTAGGTGTTTCCCTTGGCGGCGGACACCAGGGCGGCCCACACCCCGCGCCAGGACAGGACGCCGCCCCCCAGCAGATGGGACACCACAGCGTATACCGCCCCCCAGAACACCAGCAGGCAGAAGGCGGGCAGAGCCAGCCCCAGCAGGCTGGCCGATACCTGGGGCCGGCCCTCCTCCAGGGCGAGCATCCCCCACAGCATGAACAGGGCGGGGACGGCCCAGCAGGTGAGACCCTCGTAGACCGACAGCACCTGCCAGGCCCCGGAGCCCGCCGCCACCTGCTGCTGTCCGCTCTGGGCCAGCAGCAGCATCATGGCGCACAGCACGGTGAACACCCGGAAGAAGCCGGGCCACCCCATATTACGATCGCCCCGGGCCATCAGTGTGTCTCCGGGACAATCTCGATCCAGTAGCCGTCGGGGTCGGAGATGAAGTAGATGCCCATGGCGGGGTTCTCAAAGCAGATGCAGCCCATGGCCTGATGCCGGGCGTGGAGGGCGTCGTATTCGTCGGTGCGGAAGGCGAGGTGGAACTCACACTCCCCCAGGTTGTAGGGCTCCTTCCGGTCCCGGAGCCAGGTCAGCTCCAGCTGGAAGGGGGAGCCGACCTCGTCCCCCAGGAAAACCAGCTTGAAGGAGCCGTCGTCCGCCTCCGTCTCCCGCACCGGGGAGAGCTTCAGCGCCTCCCGGTAGAAGGCCAGGCTGCGGTCCAGGTCCAGCACGTTGAAGTTGTAGTGATAGAAGGTGGTCATAATTCATTCTCCTTTACATTGTCTGTTGTGGGCTGCGCAGGGGCGGCCCCTGGGTCAATGGGTTTTCTTGTCAATCCACTCCGGGCTGAATTTGGAGTAGATGATCTTCTGCTCGCTGTACAGCCCGTAGTAGCCGGACAGCATGTAGGACACCCCGCAGCACAGGGCGTACAGGGGCAGGCCCTCCCCGCCAAAGAGCTCGAAGGCCAGCAGGATGGAGCTGAGGGGGCAGTTGGTAGCCCCGCAGAAGACGGCCGCCATTCCCAGCGCCCCGGAGAAGCCGTGGGGCAGGCCCAGCAGGGGCCCCGCCCAGGTGCCGAAGGCGCAGCCGGTGAACAGCACGGGGACGATCTCGCCCCCCCGGAAGCCCGCCCCCAAAGTGAGGGCGGTAAAGAGGATTTTCAGCAGGAAGGCCTCCGGGATGGTCTCCCCGGCCAGCATGCTGCGGATGACCCCGTCCCCCGCGCCGTTGTAGGTCTGTTCTCCCACCAGCAGGGTGAGGGCCAGCACCAGAACGCCCCCTGTCAGTCCCCGGAGCAGGGGGTCGGGGAGGTACCTGGCATAGAGCCTGGGGGCGGCGTGCATGGCGGTGCAGAAGAAGATGGACAGCAGGGCGCACAGCACCCCCAGAAGGGCCACCTGAAGGACGGGCAGCGGCTCCAGCCCCAGGGCGTCGTGAATTGGGTAGCCGTGGACGTTGTGGAGGTCGAAGCCGTGGGCCACCAGGGCCGCCGCGTAGGAGGACAGCATGCAGGGCACCATGGCGGCGTAGTACATCCGGCCCACCGTGACCACCTCCATGGCGAAGACGGCGGCGGTGATGGGGGTGCCGAACAGGGCGGAGAAGGCGGCGGCCATGCCGCACATCATCACAATCCGTTTGTCCTTCTCGTCCAGCCGCAGGAGCCGGCCCAGATAGGCGGACAGGGAGGCGCCCAGCTGGAGGGCGGCCCCCTCCCGTCCGGCCGAGCCCCCCGCCAGGTGGGTGAGGATGGTGGACAGGAAAATGAGGGGGGCGGTGCGCAGCTTCAGGCGCTCCGCGTCCCGCACGGCCACCAGCACCAGGTTGGTGCCCCGGTCCTTCTCCATGCCGCACACCCGGTACAGCAGCACGATGGCCGGCCCGGCCAGAGGCAGCAGCAAGATGATCCCGGGGTGCTCCCCCCGCAGCTCGGCGGCCAGCTCGATGCCCAGATGGAAGGCCACCGCCACCAGGCCCACGATTACGCCGATCAGGCAGGAATACAGCAGCCACTTGACAAAAAGGGCCGCGTTGGTCAGGCTTACCCTGGCCGGCTTGGACAGCTGCGGCATAAAAAGCCCCTCCTCTCTCCCGGAGCCCGCCAGCTCCGCACCAAAAGGGTTTCGGTCGATAGAGAGTATAGCATACTTTTCGGAGCTTTTGCACCCCCAAAATTTATATTTCCCACGCCCGTTTCATAAATATGGAAAGCCTCTGGAAATGCCGGCCGGTACGTCTTGTAGGGCAGGGGTTCTACCCCTGCCTATCCCCGTAAGGGGATAAAACATGATAGGAAAGGCAAGGGCAGAGCCCTTGCCCTACATGCGGCAGCTTTCCTAAATTTATGAGGCAAGCGTGGTACATTTCCCCTTGTCATGGCCGGGATTTTGTGCTATGATGCAAAAGTACCAGTATAGTTTTTGCAAATTAAAAGGAGGTCATCCCCGTGGACGACGGCCATATATGGCTGATACTGTTTTCCATCAGTTTATGCGTAAATGTTGTGCAGCTGCTGTGGCGGCCCATTCTGGCGCTGCTGCACCGGAAGGACCAGGTGTCGGAGGACAACATCCGGGCCATGGTGGAGGAGGGCGAGGAATCGGGCGCCATCCAGAGCAACGAGAAGGAGTTCATCGAAAACGTCTTTGAGTTTGACAACACCACCGCCCGGGACGTGATGGTCCACCGCACCGACATGGCCACCCTCTGGGTGGAGGCCGGGGAGGAGGAGATTCTGGAGGTCATCCGGCAGTCCGGCCTGTCCCGCTTCCCGGTGTACGGCGAGGACGCCGACGATATCCTGGGTATCCTGTCCACCCGGGACTACCTGCTTAACTTCCATCAGAGCGCCCCTCTGCCTCTGAAGGAGCTGCTCCGCCCGGCCTACTTTGTCCCCGAGACGGTGGCGGCGGACGTGCTCTTTCGGGACATGCAGGGCAAGAAGACCCACATGGCTCTGGTGGTGGACGAGTACGGCGGCACCAGCGGCCTGGTGACGCTGGAGGACCTGCTGGAGGAGCTGGTGGGCAACATTTACGACGAATTTGACCCCCAGGAGGAGCAGGAGATTATCCAGCTGGAGGGGGGACGCTGGCGGGTGTCCGGCTCCGCCGATTTGGAGGAGCTGGCCGAGGCCATGGGCTTCGAGCTGCCCGAGGACGAGGAGATGGACTACGATACCCTGGGCGGCCTGGTCTTCTCCCAGCTGTCGGTCATCCCCGAGGACGGCAGCCGTCCGGTGGTGGAGGCCCTGGGGCTCCATATCCAGGTGGAGGAGCTGTGTGACCGCCGGGTGGAGTGGGCTCTGGTGGAGAAGCTGAGCCCCGCACCAGAGGAGACGGAATAGCTACATAACAGAAAGCCCCTGCCGCAATGGACGCGGCGGGGGCTTTCACTGTGTAGGGGCGGCCTCTGTGCCGCCCTGCCGGGAGATATGTAGGGGCCGGCCCCCTGGCCGGCCCGCCGTTAGAGACACGGGCCGCCGAGGTCGTCGGCCCCTACATAGGGTCTTACCTGACCTCGATGGCGCTCACCGGGCAGGCGTCGGCGGCGGCCTGAACCTGGTCGGCCAGGTCGGAGCTCACCTCCGGGGAGACGGCGGCGGCGGTGCCGCCGTCGGTGAGGAAAAATTCGTCGGGGCAGGTGCTGGCGCACAGGCCGCAGCCGATGCAGTTGCCGTTGACATGGACTTGCATATGGGATACCCTCCTTTAAATACTGGTCCCCATACTATGCCCATATCGGTGAAATTTATTCATAGGTCCCCAGGAACAGGGGCACGCCGGTGTAAAGGTCTACAATGCCGTAGAGGAAGGGCCGGTCCAGGATCAGAGTGATCCCCTCTTGGGGCGCGGCAGCCCCGCTGGCCGGGGCCACCACCGTAGCGGCGGCCGCCTCGGTGCCCTTCTCGTTGACCTCGATTTTTGCAGCGTGGACCACCTGGGAGATGTAGTAGCCCTCCGGGCTGTCCCCCAGGTTGGAGAAATCGGCCGTGCCGGGAAGGAAGGCGTCCTCCAGCCCCAGCAGGGGCAGGGTGTCCTCCAGATTGCCCTTCCACTCCGCTGAGAATTTCGGCATGGCAAAGCTCAAAAAGATAGCGTCCTCTCTGTTGTTAATAAGCTGGGATAAGCTGTTTCCCTCCAGATTGTTCAGCCACTGACCCAAATCGGGGGAGTCCGGGTACAAATCGGGCAAAATTGCCACAAAGGCCAGCCGCCCGTCGTCGTAAGGCAGGACCACCCCCTGGGCCCCCTTGCCCTGAAGATAGGACAGCTGAGTGTCAAACTTCCGCAGGTATTCCACCTGGCTGTCGGGTCCGCCGGCGTGGTGGAAGTCCATCGTATGGGTGGACAGGGGGTCGAACTCGCTGAGCCAGCTGTTTTTCAGATAGAGGGCGTTCACCAGCAGGCAGGCGGTCTCCTCCGGGAAGGGCTGGTCGATGATCTCGGGAATCATCTTGTTGGTGTGTTGGGACACCCAGCTGTTCAGGTCCTTAACGATACCCGGCTCAGACAGCTGGGCGGAAAAGACCTGGGCGTCAAAAATCCCCCGGCACTGGCCGATGAAGTCGTCTTTGATCTGGCCCTCCGGGTCCACCCACAGGCTGTTGGCGATGGCGCATTTGGTGGAGCCGCCCAGCCCCTGATAGTCCGCCATCAGCTGGGCGCAGGCGGTGTTCAGCTCCACCAGGTCCACGCCTCCCCCCAGCACGTCCTGGAATTGGGCCAGGGTATTGCCGGCCGCTCCGTTGGCGGTCATGGACAGAGCCAGGGCCACGGAGAGTGGGGAGACCAGGGTGGAGAAGGGCATGTGGTCCATGTCGCTGTTCATGGCAGTTTCGCCGTTGGCGTCCCGGGTCTTTTTCAGCAGCTCCAGGCCAAAGCCGGCCAGGGCCCCGTTGACCTCCTCGCTGTTGGCGGGGGTTGTGGATAACTTAGGGGCGGTGAGCTCCTTGGCGGCGGAGGCCTGGGCGCAGCCGGACAGCAGGCCAAGGCCCAGGGCGGCGGCCAGGAGAAGGGAAAGGGTTCGTTTCATGGAAAATCCTCCTTTTCTGATGTGCCCCCTCCGGCCCTTCGGGCCACCTCCCCCACAAGGGGGGAGGCAGGCGCCCGGCTCCCCCCTTGTGGGGGAGCTGTCAGCCGCAGGCTGACTGAGGGGGGACTCTACCATTATAGACGAAAACCATCCTGCGCGGTTGCGCTTTTTTGAAGATTTTTTGGAAAAAAACAAGAGGAATTTTCTTGACGGCGGGGGAGAGGGATGGTATAATACCATTTCGTGGCGGTAGGGGCATTGCGCCCTTTTACCCGATGAAGTTCTCCTGAAAAGGGGAAAGTGAGGGGTGCCAATTATGATTTCTGAACTCAGCGGCTCCAACAAGGTGGTGGGGGCCAAGCAGGCCAAACGGGCCCTGCGGGACGGCCGGGCCGCCCGGCTGTATATCGCCGTGGACGCCGACCCCCGTCTGCTCCAGCCCCTGGTGCAGGAGGCGGTGAACCGGCAGGTGCCGGTGGTCCAGGTGCCTTCCATGAAGGAGCTGGGCACGTCCTGCGGCATCGCCGTGGGAGCTGCGGTGGCGGTGCTGCTGCGGTAGGGGCGGCCTGTGGCCGCCCGCGGGCGCACAATGTGCGCCCCTACAGACAGGAAACCGACCCATGTGTAGGGGCGGACAATGTCCGCCCGCATAAAAAGGACCCGAAGGGAACGGGCGGCCACAGGCCGCCCCTACAGAACTGCGGGCCGAAAATCCGGGTTTTAACAAAGATGGGATAAAAATTCCCAAATTTGTTAAAATATATATTACGCCCCGAACCGGGGCAGAATTGAGGAAAGGAGGAAACCCAATCATGCCTACTTTTAACCAGCTGGTGCGCAAGGGCCGCACGATGGCGGCGTACAAGTCCACCTCCCCCGCTCTTCAGCACGGTCTGAACACCCTGAAGAACCGGAGCACCGACCTGCCCTCCCCCCAGAAGAGAGGCGTCTGCACCGCCGTGCGTACTTCCACCCCCAAGAAGCCCAACTCGGCCCTTCGTAAGATCGCCCGTGTGAAGCTGACCAACGGGATGGAGGTCACCGCCTATATCCCCGGCGTGGGCCACAACCTGCAGGAGCACTCTGTGGTGATGATCCGCGGCGGCCGTGTGAAGGACCTGCCCGGTGTGCGTTACCACATCATCCGCGGCACTCTGGACACCCAGGGCGTCTCCGGCCGTATGCAGGCCCGCTCCAAGTACGGCGCCAAGCGGCCCAAGGCCGGCAAGAAATAATCGAAGATTATTTCTGTAGGGCGGGACGACTCGGCCCGCCGTCTCACAGGTTCTGTACCTGCTGAGAAAACCAAAATTGCATTGTGCGTTTGCGCAAGGCAGCAGCCTTGCCGGGCGTTTAACCATATATTGTATCTGCGGCGCCTGTGTAGGGGCGGACATTGTCCGCCCGCAGACACAGAGCGCGAGAATTGGACGGGCGCACAATGTGCGCCCCTACAGAGCGGGTGCAGGAGATGGGTAAACCTCGGACAGGCATTACACGCAGTCCAAACGGCATGCCGTTTGGGGTACGAGTACCTATGATTTCTAATTATTTAAGAAGGAGGGAAGCAAAGTGCCCAGAAGAGGAAATGTACCCAAGCGGGAGATTTTACCCGACCCGCTTTACAACTCCGTCCTGGTTACCAAGCTCACCAACAGCATCATGCTGGATGGCAAGAAGGGCGTGGCGCAGAAGGTTGTCTACGGCGCCTTCGAGATCATCAAGGACAAGACTGGCAAGGAACCCATGGAGGTTTACACCCAGGCCCTTGAGAACATCATGCCTTCCCTGGAGGTCAAAGCCCGCCGCGTGGGCGGCGCCACCTATCAGGTGCCTATCGAGGTCCGGCCCGAGCGCCGGCAGACCCTGGGTCTGCGCTGGCTGACCACCTACGCCCGTAACCGGGGCGAGAAGACCATGAAGGAGCGGCTGGCCGGCGAGATTATGGACGCCGCCAACAACACCGGCTCCGCCGTGAAGAAGCGCGAGGACACCCACAAGATGGCTGAGTCCAACAAGGCGTTTGCTCACTACCGCTGGTAATAAAGGAGATTCTGTATGTCTAGAAAAGTTTCTCTGGAGAATACGCGCAACATCGGCATCATGGCCCACATCGACGCGGGCAAGACGACCACCACCGAGCGTATCCTCTACTACACCGGCGTCAACTACAAGATCGGCGAGACCCACGAGGGTACCGCCACCATGGACTGGATGGCCCAGGAGCAGGAGCGGGGCATTACCATCACCTCCGCCGCCACCACCTGCTATTGGACGGGCACCAAGACCCAGTTCCCCCAGACCCGGATCAACATCATTGACACCCCGGGCCATGTGGACTTCACCGTCGAGGTGGAGCGCTCCCTGCGTGTGCTGGACGGCTCAGTGACCGTCATGTGCGCCAAGGGCGGCGTGGAGCCCCAGTCCGAGACCGTCTGGCGTCAGGCCGACCACTACAAGGTCCCCCGGATGATCTATGTCAACAAGATGGACATTATGGGCGCCGACTTCTACCACGTGCTGGACATGATTCACGACCGTCTGAAGTGCAATGCCGTGCCCATCCAGCTGCCCATCGGTTCTGAGGAGACCTTCAAGGGCATCATCGACCTGGTGGAGATGAAAGCCGACATCTACTATGACGACCTGGGCAAGGACATGCGGGTGGAGGAGATCCCCGCCGACATGCTGGACAAGGCTCAGGAGTACCGCACCAAGCTGCTGGACGCAGTCTCCGACATTGACGAGGAGATCATGATGATGGTGCTGGACGAGCAGCCTGTCCCAGAGGAAATGATCCGCAAGGCCCTGCGCAAGGGCACCATCGACAACCTGATCGTCCCCGTGGTGTGCGGCACGTCCTACAAGAACAAGGGGGTCCAGAAGCTGCTGGACGCCATCGTGGACTATATGCCCTCCCCCCTGGATATCCCCGCCATCCAGGGCGTCAACCCCGACACCGAGGAGGAGGACGAGCGCCCCGCCGACGACAACGCCCCCTTCTCCGCGCTGGCCTTTAAAATTGCCACCGACCCCTATGTGGGCCGTCTGTCCTTCGTCCGGGTGTATTCCGGTATGCTGAACACCGGCACCTCCGTGCTGAACAGCACCAAGAAGCAGAAGGAGCGCATCGGCCGCATCCTCCAGATGCACGCCAACCACCGGGAAGACATCGAGACCGTCTACTCCGGCGACATCGCCGCCGTCATCGGTCTGAAGAACTCCACCACCGGCGACACCCTCTGCGACGAGAAGCACCCCATCATCCTGGAGTCCATGGAGTTCCCCGAGCCGGTTATCCGGGTGGCCATCGAGCCCAAGACCAAGGCCGGCCAGGAGAAGATGGGCATTGCCCTGATGAAGCTGGCCGAGGAGGACCCCACCTTTAAGACCTACACCGACGAGGAGACCGGCCAGACCATCATCGCCGGCATGGGCGAGCTCCATCTGGAGATTATCGTGGACCGTCTGCTCCGTGAGTACAAGGTGGAGGCCAACGTGGGCGCGCCCCAGGTGGCCTACAAGGAGACCATCACCAAGCAGGTGGAGCAGGACACCAAGTATGCCCGCCAGTCCGGCGGTAAGGGCCAGTACGGCCATGTCAAGATTCGCGTGGAGCCCAACGAGTCTGGCGCGGGCTATGTGTTCGAGAACGCCATCGTGGGCGGCGCGATTCCCAAGGAGTATATCCCCGCCGTAGACCAGGGCATCCAGGGGGCCATGCAGGCCGGCGTGCTGGCCGGCTACCCCGTGGTGGACGTGAAGGTCACCCTGTACGACGGCTCCTTCCACGAGGTGGACTCCTCTGAAATGGCGTTCAAGATTGCCGGTTCCATGGCCTTTAAGGAGGCCTGCCGCAAGGCCGGCCCCGTGCTGCTGGAGCCCATCATGAAGGTGAGCGTTATCGTGCCTGACGACTACCTGGGCAACGTCATCGGCGACCTGAACAGCCGCCGCGGACAAATCCAGGGTCAGGAGAACCGCACCGGCGCCACCCAGGTGGACAGCTTGGTGCCTCTGGCCAACATGTTTGGCTACGCCACCGACCTGCGGTCCTCCACTCAGGGCCGGGGCCAGTATTCCATGGAGCCCCACAGCTACGTGCAGATTCCCAAGAACATCGCCGAGAAGATCGTGGCCGAGCGGGGCCGCAATCAGGACTAAAAAATAGGGTTGCAATTATGGACAAAATAGGATAGAATATCCACAATACGTCCGCAGCCCATCCGACCCCCAAAAGTATAACTGTAATATAAGGAGGAAATATCCAATGGCTAAGGCAAAATTCGAGCGTACCAAGCCCCATGTAAACATCGGCACCATCGGTCACGTTGACCACGGCAAGACCACCCTGACCGCCGCCATCACCAAGTATCTGGCCCTGAAGGGCCAGGCCCAGTACGAGGACTACTCCAGCATCGACAAGGCTCCCGAGGAGCGCGAGCGCGGCATCACCATCAACACCGCCCACGTGGAGTATGAGACCGACGCCCGGCACTATGCCCACGTGGACTGCCCGGGCCACGCCGACTATATTAAGAACATGATCACCGGTGCTGCTCAGATGGACGGCGCTATCCTGGTTATCTCCGCCACCGACGGCGTTATGGCCCAGACCAAGGAGCACATCCTGCTGGCCCGCCAGGTGGGCGTGCCCGCCATCGTGGTCTTCCTGAACAAGTGCGACCAGATGGACGATGAGGAGCTGCTGGAGCTGGTGGAGATGGACGTGCGCGAGATCCTGTCCTTCTATGAGTTCCCCGGCGACGACATTCCCATCATCAAGGGTTCTGCTCTGAACGCCCTGACCTGCGAGTCCGGCGACGTGAACGACCCCGACTTCGCCTGCATCAAGGAGCTGATGGATTCCGTCGACAGCTATATCCCCAATCCCCCCCGCGACGACTCTATGCCCTTCCTTATGCCTGTTGAGGACGTGTTCACCATTTCCGGCCGCGGCACCGTGGCTACCGGCCGTGTGGAGCGTGGCCAGCTGAAGGCCGGCGAGACCGTCGACATCGTGGGCCTGCAGGAGGAGAAGAAGTCCACCGTCGTCACCTCCATGGAGATGTTCCGCAAGACTCTGGACTTCATCGAGGCCGGTGACAACGCCGGCTGCCTGCTGCGCGGTATCGCCAAGACCGACATCGAGCGCGGTCAGGTGCTGTGCAAGCCCGGCTCCATTCACCCCCACACCAAGTTCAAGGGCCAGGTTTACGTCCTGTCCAAGGACGAGGGCGGCCGTCACACCCCCTTCTTCAACAACTACCGGCCCCAGTTCTACTTCCGTACCACCGACGTGACCGGCATCATCACTCTGCCCGAGGGCACCGAGATGTGCATGCCCGGCGACAACGTGGACATGGACGTGGAGCTGATCACCCCCATCGCCATCGAGAACGGCCTGCGTTTCGCCATCCGTGAGGGCGGCCGCACCGTCGGCTCCGGCGTGGTTATCGGCATCAACGAGTAAGATATAACGCCATAAAAGGACGGGCTCCGGCCCGTCCTTTTTCTGAATTTTTGAAATGCGGGAGGGATTGACTATGGGAAATACAAGAAAAATCAGCGAGGGCCTGAACCTGATGTATGTGGGTAATATCGTTATCATTGCTGCTGCTCTGTGCACGCTGCTCGCCATGCTGATGCCCTTTCTGGTAATTTTGACGTCACTTGCGATAATCGTTGGCGGCGTTGTCTGCTTGGTGGGGCTGGTGAAGCTGCGCAATGAGCACGGGGACTACATGAACGCTCTGATTGCCTGCGTGCTTGGAATTGTGTTCCACCTGTTTTCCCGCGGAGACTCCGCGTTTGCTAACTTTATGTCTATAGCCAATACGATATGTACTCTGCTTGAGGTGTATTTTGTCATTCGCGGGACAAACAGCTTCCTGCGGGAGCGTGGGTGCCTGATGGAGGTGGCTATGGGCGATAAGGCCTGGAGGTGGCAGCTGATTTCCGCCGTCGCCGGCGTGGCTGCCGCGATACTGGTCGCAGTGATGGTTTTTGTGGCGCCAGGGCTGATTATTGTGCTGGTGCTGGGCAGTCTTGTTGTGAGTATTGCCGCGCTGGTATTTTATCTGTCCTATTTGAAGGCGGGCGCCGGGGCGCTGAGCTGAAGGAAATGCAATAACCCAGGTGCGCTTGGCGTACCTGGGTTATTGATTTCCAGCAGAAAACTGCTGCAAAAGCTGGGAGGGCTGCCAAACGGGGATCTTGGACTCTTTATAGTCGCCGGGATTTCTTGTTACAAGTCCATCCATCTCGTTGGTAAAAGCGACAGAATATTGAACACAATCTTCAAAATCACCCCAGGCCAGCTCCAAGGCATGAAAAATCTCGCGCTGGGAAACTGCTGCGACCGACACTACCATAAGGAGCTTCTGCAAAAGTGCTCTGACAGCTGCGCTGTCCCGAAGCATTTTGTGGGCGATGTAGTAGATATCTGTGATGGCAGAAGCGGAAACGTATTCCTGAATCCCGTCCCGCTGAGCCAGCTTCAGGACTTCTGCCGCCTCCTGATAAAATGGCTCGCGTTTCAGGAGAAGGTCCAGTACAACATTGGTATCAATTAGCAGTTTCATATTTTCCAAGCCGCTCCTCTCGAAGCTCCGCCAAGGTTAAATCGGTGTGGGGAATGGAGCCAATCAGGGATTGCACAATGAGGGAAATATCTTGTTTTTGAGTATCAGAGGCCTGTTCTTCTACCGGGTGGATAATGATTTCCAGCTTTCGGTTTCGGAAGGTTTCGGGCAGGGAAAGAATGGACATCAGATTTTGTGAATCAACAAATTTTCGGACTACCTCCATAAATTTACCTCCGTTTCTGCACTTTTATATCTGTATTATATACGATTTCAGGCGGCTTTACAAGGCAGATATTTTTGGAGAAAAATAGTGTTAGTGAATATTTACAAAAATAGCTGGACATAACGGGAAAAATATGGTATATTTAAAAAGAACCAGATGACCCATGTAAGAAGGAAAAGGAGGAATAGCGATGGAGCCCAGGTTTTTTAAGATTCCTGTCTGTGTAGGTGATGTGTCCCTTAACGTGGCCCAGGGGCATTTTGCCACCCGCAACAGCCATACCAATTACTTTGTCGATGTGACCAGCCAGCAGTCCTGCATCCGCGACGCCGAGGCGGCGGCCCAGCAGCTTTCCCAGCGCCTGACCCAGCACCTGATGGTGGACACCATCCTCTGTATGGACGGCACCCGGGTGATCGGCACCTGCCTGGCCCAGAAGCTGACCCAGGGCGGCTTCCGCTCCATCAACGCGGGCCGGGAGATTTACGTCCTCCGGGAGCACCTGGGCACCAATGGCAAGCTGATTTTCCGGGACAACGCCCGGCCCATGCTGGAGGGGAAAAATATCCTGCTGCTGCTGGCCTCCGTCACCACCGGCGGCACGGTGCGCAAGGGCATCGAGTGCATCGAGTACTACAGGGGCAGCGTGGTGGGCATCGCCGCCATTTACAGCCACCTGAAGGAGATTGACGGCATCTCGATCACCTCCCTGTTCGACACCAACGACCTGCCCGGCTACGCCAGCTACCTGCCGGAGGAGTGTCCCATGTGTCGGGATAAGCAGGAGCTGGACGCGGTGGTGGACAAATTCGGGTATTCCGCACTCTAAAAATCCGTCAGGGCCTGCCGTCTGGCAGGCCCTGAAAAATTTTCTTTAGCGGATTAAAATTTGGGGGTTGACAAGCGGGGGAGGAGCCGCTATAATAACCACAACAACCAAACAGCAACAAACCTTTGAGAAAGAGTAGTAGCCGGCACAGCAAACCTTTCAGAGAGCTCCGGGTGGTGGAATCGGAGCGGGGCGCGGTCGGGCGAATGGACTTTCGAGGGCGGCTTGAACGGGGCGACCTGAGTAGATGCCGACGGGGACCCACCCGTTATCCATCGGGCATGCGTGATGGCGCATGAAGCGAGCGGACGTTTTCCAAGACGTCAATTTGGGTGGTATCGCAGGAGTGCAGCTCTTGTCCCATGTGGGATAAGGGGCTGTTTTTTTATTGCTCCAACAAAAGGGACCCTGGCACGGTCTCCACATCTGCCGCCTAAATCTAAAAATTTGGAGGAACCCAACATGAAAAAGACCAATACTATGAAGAAGCTGATGACCCTGGCCCTGTCTCTGGCCATGACCCTCTCCCTGGCCGCCTGCGGCGGCGGAAGCAAGTCCAATTCCAGCAGCGGCTCCCAGGGCGGCGGCTCGGGCGCCCAGCAGCCTGTCCACGAGAAGACCTACAAGGTGGGCATCGTTAAGTTTATGGACCACGCCTCTCTGGACCAGATCGAGTCCAGCCTCCAGGCGGAGCTGGATGTGCTGGGCAAGGAGCTGGGGGTCACCTTCCACTATGCCGACTACTCCGCCAACGGCCAGGGGGACGGCACCATTCTCCAGCAGATCGGCGCTCAGATGATCGCTAACGACGTGGACGTGATCGTCCCCATCGCCACCCCCGCGGTCCAGTCCATGCTGGCCGCCGTGGAGGACACCGACATCCCCATTGTTTTCTCAGCCGTCTCCGACCCCATTAAGGACGGCATCGTGGCCGACCTGAACGCCCCCGGCGGCAAGGCCACCGGCACCAGCGACGCCCTGAACACAGAGATGGTAATGGAGCTGATGCTGGCCGCCAACCCGGACATCCAGAAGGTGGGCCTGCTGTACTCCAAGTCGGAGAGCTCCTCCGCCAAGCCGGTGGAGGAGGCCAAGGCCTACCTGGCCGCCAAGGGCATCGCCGTGGAGGAGAAGACGGGCACCAACACCAACGAGATCAGCTCCGCGGTGGACGCCCTGGTGGCCGCCAAGGTGGACGCCATCTTTACCCCCACCGACAACACCGTCCAGAGCGCCGAGCTGGCTATCTTTGAGAAGCTCCAGGACGCCAAGGTCCCCCACTACGGCGGCGCCGACTCCTTCGCCCTCAACGGCGCTTTCTGCGGCTACGGCGTGGACTATGTCCAGCTGGGCCAGGCCACCGCAAAGATGGTGGCCGACCTGCTGGTCAACGGCGCCGACCCCGCCGCCACCCCGGTGCAGATCATGACCGCCGAGAACGCCGTCATCAACACCGAGACCTGCGCCGCCATCGGCATGGACCTGGACCAGCTCAAGTCCGCCTTCTCCACGCTGGGCATCAATGTCATCGAGACGACGACCAAGCAGGGCTTCTGATTCCTGCCCCCTCCGTCATTTGCTCCGCAAATGCCACCTCCCCCATAAAGGGGGAGGCTTTGGGGTGCTCTCCCCTGGCTCCCCCTTTATGGGGGAGCTGTCAGCCGCAGGCTGACTGAGGGGGCCTCTTTATGGGGGAGCTGTCGAGCACAGCGAGACTGAGGGGGCCTTTCCCCAGCAAAACTTTCTAGGAGGCAATACCATGCTGTTATCCGTTGAAACCCTGCGCACTGCCCTGGAGATGGGGGCCATCTACTCCCTGGTGGCCCTGGCCCTGTTCATCAGCTTCTCCATTCTGAACATCGCAGACCTGTCCACCGACGGCTGCTACACCCTGGGCTTCGCCGTGGGGGCCATCGTCACCCTGGCGGGCCACCCCTTCCTGGCCCTCCCCGCCGCCATGCTGGCGGGGGTGCTGTCCGGCTTTGTCACCGCCTTCCTCCAGACCAAGCTGGGGGTGGAGAGCATCCTGGCCGGCATTATCGTCAACACGGGGCTGTACACCGTCAACCTGGCGGTGATGGGCTGGTCGTCCAACCTGTCCATCTTCGGGACGGATACCCTGCTGTCCCTGGCCAAGGGGCTGAGCGAAAACACCGCCTGGAGCAGGTGGAGCACCCTCATTGTGCTGGGGGTCATCCTCGCGGCGGTGGCGGTGGTGACGGCCCTGTTCTTCCGCACCCGGCTGGGCCTCTCCATCCGGGCCACCGGGGACAACGCCGACATGGTCCGGGCCTCCTCCATCAACCCCGCCTTCACCATCACCGTGGGGCTGTGCGTGGCCAACTCCCTTACCGGGCTGGCCGGCTGTCTCACCGGACTGGTGAACAAGAGCTGTGACATCAACCTGGGCACCGGCATGGTGACGGTGGCCCTGGCCTCCCTCATTATTGGAGAGACCATGTTCGGCCGGTTCTCCATCGGCCTGCGCATTGTGGGCGTGATTGCGGGCTCCTGCATCTACCGCATCATCATCGCCGTGGCCCTGGCGGCCAATGTGCCCACCGAGTGCTTTAAGTTGGTGTCCGCCCTCATCGTGGCGGTAGCCATCGCCATGCCCCAGGGGCGGAAGCTGATTGCCCTCCAGCGGCAGAAGCTGGCCCGGAGAAAGGAGGGCGCCCCATGCTGAAGCTGAACGATATTGCCAAGACCTTCAACCCCGGCACCGTCAACGAGAAGAAGGCGCTGGACGGGGTAAAGCTCCACCTGGCCCCTGGGGACTTCGTCACGGTGGTGGGCTCCAACGGGGCGGGCAAATCCACCCTGTTCCACGCCATCGCCGGGGTGTTTTTCCCGGACCGGGGGTCCATTGTGCTGGACGGGGAGGATATCACCTTTAAGCCCGAGTACCAGCGCAGCCGCCAACTGGGCCGGCTCTTTCAGGACCCCATGAAGGGCACCGCCCCCCATATGACCATTGAGGAGAACCTGGCCCTGGCCTATCTGCGCACCGCCAAGCACCAGCACGCCTATTTCAGCCGCACCGGCAAGGCGGACCGGGCCTTTTTCCGGGACCAGCTGGCCCGGCTGGACATGGGGCTGGAAGACCGGATGAAGCAGCCGGTGGGCCTGCTGTCCGGCGGCCAGCGCCAGGCGCTGACCCTGCTCATGTCCACCATGGTGCCCCCGAAAATCCTCCTGCTGGACGAGCACACCGCCGCCCTGGACCCGGGTACGGCGGAAAAGGTGCTGAAAATCACCCGGGAGGTGGTGGCGGAGCACAAAATCACCACCATGATGGTCACCCACAACATGCACCAGGCCCTGGAGCTGGGCAGCCGCACCCTGATGATGGACAGCGGGCGGATCGTCCTGGACGTCCAGGGGGAGGAGCGGAAGAACATGACTGTCAACGACCTGTTGGAGCGGTTCAAGGCCCGGGTGGGCGAGGATCTGGACAACGACCGGATTTTGCTGTCATGAATACAGGCCCGCCGCGTCTGCGGCGGGCTTAAAAATTTTTTCCGGACTCTGAGATTTTACCCTGTGCTCATGGATATTACATAGTGAAAGGCCTTTCAAGAACAGATTTCCAAGGAGGTGAGCGGCGATGACGGACGAGGCATTCGCCCGGGCGGCCCGGACCTACGGGGACACCATCTACCGGGTGGCGTACCACGCGCTGAGCAGCCCCCACGACGCCGAGGACGTGATGCAGACGGTGCTTTTACGGCTGTACGAGTGCAAAAAGGACTTCGAGAGCGAGGAGCACATGAAGCACTGGATTCTGCGGGTGGCGGTGAACGAGAGCCGCCGCGTGCTGCGCTCCTTCTGGCGGCGGACCGCTGTGCCTATGGAGGAGTGGCGGGAGACCGCCGCCCCGGAGGACCCCGCCCGGGCCGAGGTGCTGGAGGCGGTGATGGCTCTGGAGCCCAAATACCGTTTGGCCGTCTATCTCTACTACTATGAGGGGCTGAGCGTGGCCGAGACCGCCGCCGCCATGAAGGCCAACGTATCCACGGTGCAGACCTGGCTGCTCCGGGCCCGGGCCCGGCTGCGGAAGGAGCTGTCTGAGGAGAAGAAGGAGGAATCTGTCTATGTTCGACCCGAAATTGTACCGTGAAGCCTGCCGGGAGCTTACCGCTCCCGAGGATAAAATCAAGGAGATTATCGCCATGACTGAGAAGACAAATAAGAAGAAATTCCGCCCCCTGCGCGCCGCCCTGATCTGCGCCGCCGCTATGGCTATGATGGTGGTCAGCGTGGCCGCCGCCGACCCGGAGGGCTTTGAGTCCTTCCTGATTAACATCGGCACGGTTGTCCGGGTGGACCGCTACCGCTCCGATGTGACCACCGAGGACGGCGAGACGTTCTCAATGGTGCAGTCCCCCGAGGCCAAGGTGGAGAATCGGGACGGCAGGGCCATTCTGGTGGTCAACGGCGAGGATGCGGCCGACATCACCGACGCCCTGGCTCAGGACCAACACTATGTCTTTGAGGACTTTACCGAGGATACCAGAATTACCATCACCGTGGACGGCACCATTGAAAAGTGGACCCTGGTGAAGGAAGTGGGCATTGTGAAAGCGGACGGCAGCTATCACAGATTTGGCAGCGATACCGTTACCAGCGAAGATGTGGACACCAATCTGAACGGCGGCATATTCTTCAACGGCGACATTTTTAAGGACAGCTCTGTGGATGTTTCAGAAGGTATTGCAGACGCAGAGGTTGTGATCAGCACGCATGTAACCACGACCGATAAATGTGAGGCGGAGAAATAAAGCGCGCGGCGGGCCGGGAAACCGGCCCGCTGTTTTTATGCCAACCGCTTGACTAAAGTATATATCGTGGTATATACTATCGGTAAGGAGGTGTTACCCATGGAGACAGCAAAGGTATTTGAGAACGGAAGAAGCCAGGCGGTGCGTCTGCCTAAGAAGTATCGTTTCAATGTGGACGAGGTTGTGGTGCAGCAGCTGGGAGACGCGATTCTGCTGGTGCCAAAGGAATCCCTGTGGCAGACCTTTCTGGACGGATTGGACGGCTTCACCGGCGATATTTTTGAGGATGGACGGGACCAGGGGGGCCAGAAGGAGAGAGAGACGCTGTGACCTATATGCTGGATACGAATATCTGTATTTATGCCATAAAGAAAAAACCGGAACAGGTACTGCACAGGCTGAGAGAGGCAATGCACAGCGGGGTGTGTATTTCGTCCATCACGCTGGCTGAACTGGAGTATGGGGTCAGACACAGCGCAAGCCCGGGAAAAAACAAACAGGCGCTCCTGCGATTTTTGACGCCGTTCAGCATTCTGCCGTTTGGGCCGGCTGCGGCGTATGAGTATGGAGAGATCAGGACTTATTTACAGGAGCGGGGGACGCCAATCGGGCCGCTGGATATGCTGATCGCCGGACATGCCAGGGCGGAGGAGCTCACCCTTGTGACGAACAACGTGAAGGAGTTTGAGCGGGTGCCCGGCTTGGTGATTGAGAATTGGGCTATGTAGGGGCGGACAATGTCCGCCTGCGGGCGCACACTGTGCGCCCCTACAGCCTGTGCCAAGCAATAAAATGCGTAGCCGGACCCTCTCTTTTGTGTGGTTCCACTTGTTTTTTTCAGCCGGCTGATTTATAATAGAACCCAGCAAAACCAGAAAAAATTTCATATCGAAGGAGAGCATTATGACAGCCAGTGAGAAGAAGCAGCTGATGGCCACGGCCTGCAAGGTGCGCATGGGCGTCATCGAGAGCACCCACGGGGCCAAGGCCGGCCACCCCGGCGGCAGTCTGTCCGCCGCCGACGTCTTTACCTATCTCTACTTTCAGGAGCTGAACATCGACCCCAAGAACCCCAAGTGGGAGGAGCGGGACCGGTTTGTCCTGTCCAAGGGCCACACCGCCCCCGGGCTGTACGCCGCCCTGGCCCTGCGGGGCTTCTTCCCCGTGGACGACCTGCCCACCCTGCGCCACATCGACAGCTACCTCCAGGGCCACCCCAACATGAACAGCGTCCCCGGTGTGGACATGTCCACCGGCTCCCTGGGCCAGGGCATCTCCGCCGCCGCCGGCATGGCGCTGGCCGCCAAGCACGCCGGTAAGGGCTGCCGGGTGTATGCCCTGCTGGGCGACGGCGAAATTCAGGAGGGCCAGGTGTGGGAGGCCTTCATGCTGGCCCACCACTACAAGCTGGACAACCTGTGCGCCGTCATCGACAACAACGGCCTGCAAATCGACGGCCCAGTGGACCAGGTGATGAGCCCCTACCCCATCCCCGAGAAGCTGAAGGCCTTCGGCTGGAACGTGGTGGAGATCGACGGCCACGACTTCGACCAGATTGCCGCCGCCTTTGCCCAGGCCAGGGAGACCAAGGGGGTCCCCACCGCCATCGTGATGAAGACCACCAAGGGCAAGGGGGTCAGCTTTATGGAGAACCAGGCCGGCTGGCACGGCAAGGCCCCCAACGACGAGGAGTATGAGCAGGCCATGGCTGAGTTGAAGGCCCAGCTGGCAGAAGTGGAGGGGATGTAAGATGGCAGAAGTGAAGAAGATCGCGACCCGCGACAGCTACGGAAACGCTCTGGCCGCCCTGGGCGCGGAGCATGACGACCTGATCGTCTTCGACGCCGACCTGGCCGGGGCCACCAAGACGGGCACCTTCAAGAAGGCCTTCCCGGAGCGCCATTTCAACTGCGGCATCGCCGAGGGCAACATGATTGCCGTGGCCGCCGGGGCCTCCACCATGGGTCTGGTGCCCTTTGCCTCCTCCTTCGCCATGTTCGCCGCCGGACGGGCCTTTGAGCAGGTGCGCAACTCCATCGGCTACCCCCACCTCAACGTGAAGATCGGCGCCACCCACGGCGGTATCTCCGTGGGTGAGGACGGCGCGTCCCACCAGTGCTGCGAGGACTTTGCGCTGATGCGCTCCATCCCCGGCATGGTGGTCATGTCCCCCGCCGACGATGTGGAGGCCCGGGCCGCTGTAAAAGCCGCCTATGAGTATGAGGGCCCCGTCTACCTGCGCTTCGGCCGGCTGGCCGTGCCCGTGTTCCACGACGAGGCCAGCTTTAAGTTTGAAATCGGCAAGGGCGAGGTCCTCCAGGAGGGGACCGACGTGGCCATCATCGCCAATGGCCTGCTGGTGAACGAGGCAATCGAAGCGGGCAAAGCCCTGGCCGAGGCCGGCATCTCCGCCCGGGTGATTAACCTGTGTACCATCAAGCCCCTGGACGAGGAACTGGTGCTGAAGGCCGCGAAGGAGTGCGGCAAGGTGATTACCTGCGAGGAGCACAGCATCATCGGCGGCCTGGGCGAGGCGGTTTGCGCCCTGCTCAGCGAGAAGTGCCCCACCCCTGTGCGCCGCATCGGCGTCAACGACGAGTTCGGCCACTCCGGCCCCGCCGCCGCGCTGCTCAAGGCCTTTGGGCTGTCCGCAGAGCATATTGTGGAGGTCGCCAAAGACTTCTGCGGAAAGTAAAAATCCCGCCGTCCCCGCCGCAGCGGACAAGGCTCCTTTTGAAAGGAGCTGTCAGCGAAGCTGACTGAGGATTGTATTTCGGCGAAGCCGAAATGTGCGGAGCAAGTGAGTTTTCGGAAGCTTTGTTTACTTCGTATGTTTTGCCTTGCAAAACGCAATCCTCAGTCACCGCCGGCGGCGGCGCCAGCCCCTTTCAAAAGGGGCTTTATGGGGGATTCTTTCTCCAAAGCCCTTGCGCCCCGGGGCATTTTGTTGTAGAATAAAGGCAGGACGTACGTCCTATTGTTTCCTTTTCAGGAAACAATAAGTGCGTTCAATTTAGAAAAAGGAGACAGAGACAATGAGAAAGAAAATTCTATCCCTTGCGCTGGCCCTGGCGATGTGTCTGGGCCTGATGGCCGTCCCTGCGGCGGCGGTGAACCCCGGCGAAGAATGGGTGGGTGACTTTGTAGTCAAGGGTGAGACCGTGGTGGGGTACTACGGCGACGACAGTGTAATCACCATCCCAGACGGAATCACCAAAATCGGAGAAAGCGCGTTCGCAAAAAGCACCAACCTGACCAGTGTGACCATCCCTAAGGGCGTCACCAAAATCGGAGAAGGAGCGTTCAGAGAATGTACCAATCTGGTCAGCGTGACCATTCCCTCCAGTGTCACCGTAATTGACACGCGGGCGTTCTATATGTGTACCAACCTGACCAACGTGACCATCCCTGACGGGGTTACAAATATTTTCTCTTATGCGTTCAGCTACTGTACCAGCCTGACCAGCATCACCATTCCTTCCAGTGTCACCTTTTTTGGTGCCTATGTGTTTTCTAATTGCACTGGTCTGAAAAACGCGGTCCTTTTAAACGCAAGTGCATTTTCTGGCCGGTCGAATAGTAGTGGATCTTCATTGTTCCAAGGCTGCACCAGCCTGACAAATGTTACCCTGCCTGATGGTATGGAATGGCTTGCGCCCAACATGTTCGAGGGCTGCAACAGCCTGAAAAGCGTGGCCATTCCCTCCGGCGTCACTCGCATTTATTCTGCGTTCATCCGGTGCAGAGGCCTGACCAGTATAACCATTCCTGCCGGCGTGACTGACGTTGGGGACTTCGCTTACTGCACGAGCCTGACCAGTATCGTCATCCCATCCAGCGTCCAGTATGTTGGAAGCGGTACGTTCAGCAACTGCACCAGCCTGACCGACGTCTATTTCGGCGGCTCCAAAGCGCAGTGGAAGGAGAATGGGGGAGAAGGAGCGTTGACTAACGCCAAAATCAACCCCACCGTCCACTTCAACAGCACACAGCCCACCACCCCGTCCCAGCCCCAGCAGCCGGCAGGGGAGACCGCCTCCCCCACCAATGACAAGCTGGAGGTAAACGGCGCGGCGGCCAACCCCACGGTGTACAAGATTGGCGGCAGCAACTACTTCAAAATCCGCGACGTTGCCGCCCTGCTGAACGGCACAGAAAAGCAGTTCGCCGTGGGCTACGACGGCACGAAGAACGCCGTCACCGCCACCACCGGCCAGGGTTATGACAAGCAGTCCGGAGACCTGGCAGGGGCGGCTACCGGCGGCGGTCAGAGCGCCGACCACAGCAACGATGCCATCTATGTGGACGGCCAGAAAATCACCGCCGAGGTGTATAAAATCAACGGCTCCAACTACTTCAAGCTCCGTGACCTGGGCAAGGCCCTGAACTTCTACGTGGGCTGGTCCGCGGAGCGCGGCATGTACATCGAGACCGGCAAGCCCTATTCCGAGTAAGCGAAACAGTCCCCCGGCCGCAGCCGGGGGACTGTTTTTTACCATTTTTGCAGCTGCCGGAGCAGAATCCCGGCGATATCCTCGCAGGAGCCCTGAATCTGGACCGCCCCGATGTTGTAGGCTACCATGGGCATGCCGTAGACCACCGAGGACTCCTTATCCTGGCCGATGGTGTAGGCCCCGGCCTGGCGCATTTTGAGAAGGCCGTCGGCACCGTCCCGGCCCATGCCGGTCATGATGATGCCGGCCATTTTGCACTTCACCTGCTCCGCCATGGAGAAAAACAGGGCGTCCACCGACGGGCGGTGACCGCTGACCTTGTCCCCCGGGAGGCAGGATACGGTATACCGGGAGCCGGAGCGGACAATGCGCATCTGGAAGTCCGCCGGGGCCAGCAGGGCCAGGCCACGGTGGAGCTCGTCGCCGCTCTTGGCCTCACGCACCTCCATGTGGCACAGGCGGTTGAGCCGGTCGGCGTACATCTGGGTAAAGCCCACGGGCATGTGCTGGACAATGAGCATCCCGGGGATGTCGGCGGGCAGCCGCTTCATCACCTCCAGGGTGGCCTCGGTGCCGCCGGTGGAGGCCCCCAGGCCGATGATCACGTTGTCCAGAGAAGGCCGGTTGCCCAGCAGAGGGGGGGCGGGCAGGGCGGGCTTGTTGCCGGTGATGGGCAGCCGCACGCCGCCGGCGGTCCCGGCAGAGGCGGGCTTAGGGGCGGCCGGCGTGGGAATCCCCGGCCTGGGGCGCACCTTGGCCCCGGCGGCGGCAATCACCTTCTGGGTGAGGCCCCGAATAAATTCCTCGTTCTTCCCCGGCTCGGGCTTGCGGACAAAGTCCACCGCACCGGCGGACAGGGCGTCGAACACCCGCAGGTCCAGGGAGGACACCAGAATAACGGGCAGGGGGACGACGGGCAGCAGCTGCTTTAAAAAGTCGATGCCGTTCATCCCGGGCATCTCCACGTCCAGGGTCATAACATCGGGCTTCACCTGCTCCACCTTGGCCCGGGCGTCTTTGGCGTTAAAGCTGGTGGCCACCACCTCGATCTGAGGGGAGGCGTTCAGCCCGTTGGAAATCATGGTGCGGGCCAGGATGGAATCGTCCACCACCATGACGCGGATTTTCTTGTTGGATGGCCACATGGTACTCGCTCCTTTAACAGCAGGGTCAAGCCCCCTGACCCGGTTCCCAGGTCAGGAGGCGGTTATTTTTTCTGGAAGGTGGAGGGGGCCACCGTTGTGTACGGGGCGTCCTTGCTGAGATTCTCCGAGTGGCTGATCATCAGATAGCCGCCGGGGACGGTAGCGTCGTAGAAGCGGCGCACCAGGGCGTCCTTGGTGGGCTGGTCGAAATAGATCATGACGTTCCGGCAGAAGATGACGTCGAACTTGGTGCGGAACTTGATGGGGTCCATCAGGTTAAAGGTCTGGAAAATCACGTTGTTGCGAATCTCCGGGGAGACGGCATACCGGCTGCCCTCAATCTTTTTGAAGTACTTCTTCCGCCAGGACTCGGGCACCGTGTCAGGCACCTCGTAGACCCCTTTCTTGGCCTTGGCCAGGGCCTTTTGGGAGATGTCGGTGGCCAGGATGCGGGTGTCCCACTGGCTGGCCTGCATCCCCAGATAGTCCTTGATGTACATGGACAGGTTATAGGGCTCCTCGCCGCTGGAGCAGCCGGCGCTCCAGATGGCCAGCGACTTCTTGCTCTGGTACTTGCGCACCAGTTCAGGCAGAATCACCTTGGTAAAGAAGTCAAAGTGCTCGGTCTCCCGCATGAAAAAAGTGTAGTTGGTGGTAAGGCGGTTGAGCACCTGCTCGATCTTCTGGGGGTCTTTCTCCTTCAGCAGCTGGGCCACAAACTCCGAAAAGCTGGTGTATCCCTGCTCCGTCAGCATGGAGGACAGCCGGCTGGTGACAAGCTGGCGCTTCTGCTGCAAGGTGATGCCGTACTGCGCCTTGATAAAATTTGTCAGCTTGCGAAAATCTTCGTCCGAGATGGGCTGTATCATCTCAGGCCTCCCTCCCTTCGGTTGTTAAGTGGTAAAAATCAGTCGTGGAGCAGCAGCTCGCAGTCCAGCTCCAGCATGGTGTTGCCGTCGGGCAGGGTGCACATGCCGGAGACCATGGCCTGGCCGTTGCTGGTGGGGACGGGCAGGATGGAGTCCAGGGGAACGTCCACCATCTGCTCCACCATGTCCACCAGGATGCCCACCATGTTGCCGTCCACATTCACCACAATGCCGCACAGGCTGTCCTGCTCCGGCTTGCCCAGGCGCAGGCGGATGTCCACCACGGGGATAATCTGGCCCCGCAGGTTAATCACGCCCCGCACGTAGTTGGGCACCTTGGGAAGGTAGGTGATGGTGTAGTCGGTGATGATATCGTTTACCTGTTCGGCCTTGATGCCGTACATCAGGCCGTCGGAGGAGAAGATCAGGTATTTTTCAGTGGAAATTTCAGGAAGCTGCTCGGTGTAGTCGTCTACCTCCTGCTCACGGGCGAACAGGACTTCCTCAGATTTTGCCATTTGCGCCATAGTTTAGCTCTCCCTTCTATTCACCCGGTCAAAAGACGCTGTGGGCGGCCGTATACACGTTGACTACGTCCAGAATGATGCTGATGCTGCCGTCGCCCAGGATGCTGCAGCCGGTGATGCCGAAATTTTTCACGCCGAAACCGTTGACGTAGTTGGGCAGGGGCTTTACCACAATCTGGTGCTCACCGATCAGCTCGTCAACGAACAGGCAGTAGGAGTGGTCGCCCGACTCCACCCACATGAGGATGCCGTCCTCAATGTTGTCGCAGCCCTGCTCCATGCAGAACAGCTCCTTGGCCCGGACGATGGGATAGAAGTTGTCCCGAATCTTGACCATCTCGCCCTGGGCGGGGTCGTGGATGACATCCTGGGCGGTGACCTTCAGGGAGGAGTGGATGGAGTTGATGGGGATGGTAAACATGGAGTCGCCCACCGAGACCTCCATGCCGTCCATGATGGCCATGGTCAGGGGAATCTTCAGGGTGGTGGTCATGCCCTTGCCCCACTCGCTGGTGATGGACACGGTGCCGCCCACGTCGGCCACGTTCTTCTTCACCACGTCCATGCCCACGCCACGGCCGGAATACTCGGTCACCTCGGTGTTGGTGGAGAAGCCGGGCATCATCAGGAAGTTGAGGATTTCCTTCTGGCTGTAGTCGTGCTCAGGGGCGGCCAGGCCCTGGCGGATGGCCTTGTTCAGCACCGCCTGGGTGTCCACGCCCTGGCCGTCGTCCTTGATTTCGATGATAACCTCGCTGCCGGTGTGCCGGGCGGAGAGAATCACCTCGCCCACCGGGTCCTTGCCGGCGGCGATGCGGTCGGCCTCGTTCTCCTCCAGGCCGTGGTCCATGGAGTTGCGGACGATGTGCATGATGGGGTCGCCGATGGAGTCCACAATGGTCTTATCCACCTCGGTGTCCTCACCGATGAGGGTGAGCTTGGCCCGCTTGCCCAGCTTCTTGCTCATGTCACGGACGATGCGGTTCATCTTCTGGAAGGTGCCGGATACGGGCACCATGCGCAGAGACATGGACACGTCCTGAAGGTCGTCGGTGAGCTTGCGCAGGTCTCGGGCGGATTTTGTGAAGTTGTCCAGCCGCAGACCCTTCAGGTCGGGGGAGGAGGTGACCATGGACTCGGTGATGACGATCTCGCTGACCACCGCCATCAGCTGGTCCAGCTTGGACAAGTTGACGCTGATCAGGCTCTCCTTGGCGTGCTGCTGGCCCGCCGCAGGGGCGGCGGCGGCCGGCTTGGCCGCGGGAGCGGGGGCCGCATCCGCCTTGGGGGCCTCGGGGGCGGGGGCGGGGGCGTCCGCCTTGGCCGCAGGGGCGGCGGGAGGAGCCTCGGGGGCGGGGGCGGGCTTGGCGGCATCCACCGGCTGATACTCCCGGACCGAGCCGGCGCCGTTCATGGCGTGGATGGCGTTGTCCCGCTCCTCGGCGGTGCGGAACCAGACCAGGAAGCCCTGGTCGGCGATGATGTCGGAGGTGGAGGGGTCGGTCTCCACGTTGTCCGGGTAGGTGATGAAGTCGGAGCAGTAGTCCTTTACGCTGTTGATCAGCATAAAGGCCCGCAGGTTCTCCATGCCGCTGCCCTCGTCGAAATAGACGTGGATGCCAAAGAGGTAGTCCTGATTGACGGCCCCCACGGCGGGGGCGGCCGCCTCCTCGGCGGGTGCGCTCTGGGCCGCGGCCGGGGCCTCGGCGGTGGGATTGCCCTGAATTTTATCAATCAGGCTATTAATTTTATTTACGATGTGGTCGATAGACTGAGAGAGCGGTTCATCGTTTTCCACCTTCTCGATCTCACCGCGGAAAAAGTCCACAGCCTGGAACAGCATGTCGAACAGATCCGGGCGGGTCTGCTCCGGGACGACTTCCATGCCCTTCTCGCGGACGAGGAAGAACAAATCCTCGATCCGGTGCGCCACCGTCATCAGGGAGCTGAACTCCATCATGGCGGAGGAGCCCTTGATTGTGTGCATGATACGGAATATTTCGTTGACGCTGTCCTCAGAGAATGTATCCGCCTCCTCCGCTGCCAGCAGGATGCCATCCAGCTGCTCCAGCAGGGTGTTGGTCTCATACAGATACATGTCCAGGATGCTGTCGTTGCCGCTGCCCATATAAAACGCCACCTTTTCTCATTTGGTTTGTTTGGGGGGGGGGGCGTGGAGTCCGGCCCGGAGGCACAGTACGCCCGCCCATATCTAATCATACTCGATATATCGGCAGTGTCAATTAAAAAATTAAGTTTTCTAGAAAAAAAACTGGGGATGGACTTTTGGCCGTCGCTGGCTTAAAATAATTCTGACCAGGCCCGGTAGGGGCCGGGCTTGTGTCCGGCCTGTTTTCTACCCTGCCAGGCGGGCAGAGGCCCGCCCCTATTTGAATTTGGAAATGGAGTGTCGCCAATGCCAGACCTGCTTGGTGTGACCAACCCGGTACCGGGCCATGATAGCAGCAATGTAAACCGAAATATGCCCGTTTCCCCCAACGACCCCCGCATCCAGAACGCGCCCGACCTGAACCGGGTGGGCCGGCCGGACAACCGGACGGAGCGGCAGGACACCGGAGACGCGGCCCAGGGGCTGCGCTACGACTCTAACTTTGCCTCCTTCCTCCAGCGGCTGGCCAACACCCCGGACCTGCGGGAGAGCCTGGCCACCATCTTCGCCATGTACGAGGGGACGGTGGTCTCCTCCGGCATCGAGGAGGGGCTGGCCGGCGAGATGGGCGCGCTGCTCAACATGCTGAAGATGGACGAGGCGGAGCTGGGAAAATTCCTGTTCTCCCAGCTGGCCAACGGGGCCCGCTTCGGCGGGGCGCTGTTCGCCCTGCTGCGGGACGCCTATTCCTCCAGCAACTCCGAGGCGGTGCGCGGCAACATCCTGCAATTTTTAAAGAAGTACACCGACTACTCCTCCACCAGCCACATCCAGGGCAACCTGCTGCGCACCCTGACCCGTCTCACCCGGGCGATCCCCGCCAGCTACGGCAGCCAGCTGCTGCCCATGGTGTCCCAGCTGGAGGAGCTGCTCAACGCCGGCAACCGGGCGGGGGCGCTGAAGCTGCTTCAGGGCTCCATCCTCACCTTCCTGTCGGCCTACACCAGCAAGACCAACGACATGGGCCTGTCCCGCACGCTGATCTCCATGCTGGCCCTGGACGTGTCCCGGCTGGAGAACGGCAGCGAGGAGGGCCTGCTCCAGGCCTTCCACCAGCTCAACAGCAGCCCCGGCCTGCGGGACAGGCTGAGCGGGCTCACCGACGAGGCCCTGCTGCGGCTGCTGAACAGCACCAGCTTCGCCAAGGCCTCCGAGGGGGACCAGTTTGCCGCACAGCTGGCCCGGGCGGCCCACGCCGCCCTCCAGAGCGGGGCGGGCACCGAGGCCCAGGAGGCCTTCCGCAACATTGTGTCCGCCTTCCTGGTGAACGAGAGCGTCCATATGCCCCTGAACCACGTGCTCCTGCCCCTGGAGTGGGACGGGAAGATGGCCTTCTCCGAGATGTGGGTGGACCCCGACGCCGAGGAGAACCTGAAGCGGGGCAGGGGGGGCCGGGAAAACGTCCTGCGCTTCCTGTTTAAAATCGACATCCAGAACCTGGGCTTTTTCGACATGGTGCTCACCTGTCAGGGGGAAAAGGTGGATGTGCAGGTGTTCTGTCCGGAGCGGGTGGCCCCCTTCTCCCAGATGGTCCAGGGGGAGCTGTCCCGCATCATCACCGACAACGGCCTGACCGCCAACGCGGTCCAGGTGCAGCAGATGACCAGGCCGTTGACCATCTCCGGGGTGTTCCCCCGGATCTTTGAGGGGGAGAACAGCATCAATGTCAAGATATGATAACCGGGCCACCAACCGGGCCGTGGCCCTGAAATATGAGGGGGAGGGCGCCCCGGTGGTGGTGGCCTCCGGCATGGGCTACCTGGCCGAGCGCATGGTGGAGGTGGCCTCCGAGAGCGGCGTCCCCGTCTACGAGGACAACTCCCTGGCCACCATGCTGTCCCAGCTGGCCCTGGGACAGGAGATTCCCGACGCGCTGTACCAGGCCATTGTGGAAATTTACGTCTACTTTTTGAATTTTGATCCCAGCGATCCGGATAAGGCCCGGCGGGAACGCCAGGCCCTGGCAGAGCAGGCGGCCAAGGCGGCCCAGCCCGTTGAGGTCCCTGCAGAGAAGAAAGGAGAGTCTTAAATGGCAGAACGCCTCTATTTGATTCTGGACAGCAAGGGCACCCCCCTGGCCAATGCGGTGCTGGAGTCCCCGCCCAACTCGGAGGTGCTTCAGATCCGGGTGCTCAACGACAAGGTGGAGGCGGTGGCCGCCCACCGGGAGATTCAGCTCATCGGCATGGACGACTCCACCCCCAACCGGGTGGGCGTCATTGTCCGCCAGCGGGACGACAAAATGGTCATCCAGCCCACCGCCGCCCTGGGGCCCAACGCCCGGGAGAACCTGCGCATCTTCACCGATTTCGAGAGCGTCATGTACCCCGTTACCGGGAACTGGAAGGGCCAGCGGGTTCTAAAGGCCAAGGACCTGAGCTGCGGCGGCGTGGCCTTCTGGGCCGATAAGCCCCTGGAGGAGCGGGAGATTGTGGAGATGGTGCTCCCCGTTACCGACTCCCCCCTGATTGTCAAGACGCAGATCCTCCGGGAGCTGCCCGACGACACCACGGAGAAGCCCCTGTACGCCTCCAAGTTTGTGGACCTGATTCAGGACGAGGAGGCCCTTATCCGCAAGGCGGTGTTCTGCATCCAGATCGACTCCGCCGACTGACCCTGAACGCCTCCCGCCGCCCCGGCGGCGGTCTTCCCCAAAGGGGGAGCGGGCCCACTGCCCCTCCCCATTGGAAACAGAAAGGAGAACCACATATGTCCCTTAGAACCAGTACGCAGCGCCCCGCCTGGATGAAGCGGGCGATTTCCCTGCTGCTGACCGCCGTGATGGTGGTCGGCCTGCTGCCCGCAGCGGCCCCCCGGGCCTCGGCCCACTGGGCTGACGCCTATTTGGACCAGCTGGTGGACTGGGGTGTGCTCCGGGCGGACCAGACCGCCAATCCCGACGCGCCCCTCACCCGTGCGGAATTTATGGCCGTCATTAACCGGGCCTACGGCTACACCGAGACAGGGGCCATCCCCTTTACCGACGTAGTGCCCACCGACTGGTTCTATGACGACGTGTCCATCGCCTACACCGCCGGCTACATGGCGGGCACCTCTGAGACCACCGCCTCCCCCAACGACACCCTGACCCGGGAGCAGGCAGTGTGCATCCTGGGGCGGAACATGATGCTGGAGGAGACGCCGGGCGAGAGCCTGGCCTTCTCGGACAGCCGGGACGTGAGCAGCTGGGCCCGGGGCACCCTCAAGACCGCCGTGGACAACTATATCGTCTCCGGCTACCCTGACAACAGCTTCCACCCCCTGGCCGCCATCTCCAAGGCTCAGATGGCGGTGCTGGTGACCCAGTGCGTGGGCACCCCCGTCAGCCAGAGCGGCACCTATTCTCTGGGCGGTGTGTTCGGCAACGTGACCATCACCGCCCCCAACGTCACCCTGCGGGACACCACCATCAGCGGCGACCTGTATATCTCGGGCGGCGTGGGCCTGGGCGGCATCAAGCTGGAGAATGTGAACGTGCTGGGCCGGATTATCGTCAGCGGCACCGGCGAGAGCGAGGCCGGCGACGCCAGCGTGGTCATGCGCAACGTGAACGCCAAGGCGATGCTGGTGGACAACATGCGCAACAAGACAGTGACGATCCGGGCCGACGGCATTACCGAAATCGCCGATACTGTTGTGCGCACCACCGCCTATCTGGAGGACAACAACACCGACGACAAGGGCCTGCTCAACATCAGCCTGGAGGGCGAGCCTGGCACCCGCCTCACCCTGGCCGGCCGAATTAAGGAAGTTGTGAACAAGAGCCCCGACTCCACTGTTCAGGTGGCCAAGGGCTCGGTGAAGAAGCTTACGGTGGACGAGTCCGCCACCAACTCCACCGTCCAGATTGACCGCAACGCCAAGGTGGAGGAGCTGAACCTGGATGTGGCCACCAACGTGATCGGTGAGGGCGACATCGGCAAGCTGAACATCAACGCCCCCGGCAGCGTGGTGACCATGCTGCCTGACGAGATTTACATCCGGCCCGGTCTGGACGCCAGCATCGGCGGCATCATCATGGACCACACCGACGCCGAGGAGGGCTCCACCGACCCGCGGCTGCTGTCCGGCTATCCGGCGGCTAAGGATATCGCCCCCACCGGCTTCCGGGCGGACTTCTCCGGCAACAAGAAGGGCACCATCTTCTGGGCCGTGAGCAGCATCAGCGACGGCTCTATCGGCGAGGAGGCCCTGATTTCCCCGCCCACCTACGGCTCCAAGGCCATCCAGGGCGGCTCTGTGGCCGCGCCCACCGGCGGCACTGTGGTTAACGCACAGGTCACCGGCCTGACGGTGGCCGGGTCCTACTACCTGTCCGCGCTGCTGCGGGATGAACAGGGCCGGACCAGCCCGGTGAAGGTGGTCTCCTTCACCACACCGGACAACAGCGTCCCCGCCTTCGCCCAGGGCTACCCCTACATGTCCATGATTACCGACACGGAGGCCCAGGTGACGGTGATGCCCACCAAGACCTGTAAGATGTACTATGCCGTGCTGCCCCGCAGCGCCCAGGCCCCCACCGTCAACGACATGAAGTCCAACGCCGTGACCAACAACCTGGGCTACGGCATCGTGGACCTGGAGAAGAACAAGGAGGAGCCCTTCATGGTCAGCCGCCGGCTGGAGGAGTTGAAGGACTACACCCTGTACCTGTGGCTCACCGATGTGGACGGCGTGAACAGCTCGGAGATTATCTCGCTCCAGTTCACCACCATGGACGTGACGCCCCCTGTGTTTGTGACCGGGCCGGACGTGAACGAGTTCCTGGCCAACTCGGTGCGGCTGAGCGCCAGCATCAATGAGGCCGGCACCATCTACTGGGCCGTGGTGGAGTCGGGCACCGACTACCCCAAGCCCAACAATCAGGACACCGACCAGAACACCGAGGACCAGAAGCGGGCCAAGCTGGACAGCGATTTTGCCAAGCTCCAGGTGGCTAACGGCATGAACTGTCTCCAGAAGGGGCAGGTGACGGTGCAGGCCAACGCCCAGGCCACCATTAACGTGACCGGCCTCCAGCCGGAGAAGGCCTACGACTTCTACTACCTGGCCAAGGACAACGCCGGCCCCAACCGGAATTACTCCGAAACGGTGAAAATGATCACCATTTACACTCTGGACAAGGAGCCCCCGGTGGTGAATCAGTACTTCTCTGACTACTCCGGCCGGGACAATACCCAGAACCCCCTGCCCAGTACCGATATCATCCTGGAGTTCAGCGAGGCGGTGCGCTCCAACGCCACCACCGAGAGCAAGAGCTGGGTGGATCTGTACAACGCCATCGTGCCCGGCAACAATCCCCTGGCCGGGGTGCTGAATGCGTCCATCACCATGTATCAGGACACTGGCAGCGGCCGGCCTCAGCCGGTGAAGACCAAGTATCTGCGGGAGGATCAGTCCTCTGACTGGGTCATCGACTTAACCGAGGCCAAGGTGGAAATGAAGGACGGCAAGATGCTGCTCACCTTCCCCAAGGATGGACTTCAGATGGCCAGCGGCGGCACCTACTACTTCCAGCTTAACAGCATCACTGATACCTCCAATGGGCAGAACCCCATGGTCCCCGGCACGGTGGACTACACCAACATGGCTGACGGCGGACACAATATCCCCAAGTTTACCACTGTGTTCGCCCAGGTGAACCTGTCCAACCCCGGCGTGGGCGCGTCGGACGCGCCAATCAGAACGCAGGCAAACAGCAATGGCAACAAAGACGTGGCCACCTTTGTGGACCTGAGCTTCCGTATGTCCCCTCAGGCGACGGAAAAGGTGGACCTGAGAAACAGCTACGACATATATCTGTGGTCGGACACCATTGTCAAGTACGACCTGTACTACCGCATTGTGAGGATCGAAAGCGACGGTTATACTGTCACGCCGGTCACAAGCACGGTGGACAAAAAATACCTGCTGGACAGCCGGTATAGTGACATTGATAGCAAAGGCTGGGTGTATCTTGGCAACAGCGGCGAGGTGAACCCGAACCCTGAGAACGGCAATTTGGCAGGTAAAGCGGTAAACCGGCACTTTAACAAGCTGGAAAGCAACAAATTCCCCCCGCTGAACCGGTTGAGCGAAAACTACTCCTACGAGTTTTCCATTGAGCTGACCGAGATGGTGGGAAGCGAAAACCGCGGGACCTGGAACGGTCAGATTTCCTTCGACGTCTATGTGGCCGCCGGTCTGTCCAACTCCCTGTATACTTTGGGCACAGGCTTAACTATGGATTTGTGGGAGCAGTACAAGGAGCTGGGCCTGACGAACAGCGGCATTGCCTCTATCGGCCTGTCTCCCCAGGATACCGAATATCTGCGGATTCGCCAGCTGTTTACCGATACCCAGCTGCCGGAGTTTGCCACAAGCAAGCCAGAGTTTCTTGACGACAACATTGGCGACACTTTTGCGACTATCAACCTGGGCCTGGACCGGGCCGGTAAGATCTATTATGTAATTGCGCCAGTGGGAGAAATTACCACTACTATCGAGAAAAATGGCAAAACATATAATAATCAACTGGCCTGGCCTGAGGTTGATGGTAACGATGGAGAAGGTGGGGGTAATCCGCCCCAGGGGGGCACGCCCGAGGATATGGGCTATAAGGTGATTACGCCGACGAAGCTGAGTATTTACCGGCGGACCGAGTATGCCGGTAATTCCAAGATTCATACTGGTGTGATCGACTATCCTGGCGGCGGCTCCAACTTTGAGCTGACACTTAATGAGGCCAATAAAACGCCTCTGCAACCCGAGAAAGAATATTTTGCTTATTTTGTGGTGCAGGGCGCGGCACAGGAATATTCTGAGGTGTACTGCTACAGATTCAAGACGACCAATGTGAACAAACCACAGATTATGCTTCATGATGTGGGAGCCGGTCATGTTAATGTCAATACACAGAATGTTCCTGGCGATCTTGACTATGCGATTTGGACTTCCTACAATATCTCCTCCAATAACGTGCTGAAGTGGAAGCTGGAGTCTAATAAAGCAACGGGTGTAACAATTCCAGAGTTTTATCAGAAGTATTCAGTCATTGGAAGTGATGGCACGGAAACAAAAGTGGATATGACGATTCTTCAGGCCATACTTACAACTTATGACCATTCCCAGGCTGGCAATGATGGTGACGTCAAATTGGATGGTTATTCTGTGTTTGATGTCTATGCCAGTGATTCGGTCAAGGCGCTCGTACGGGATTTGATCCAATCGCGTAACCAAAACAGTCCTAGCGGCGGCGGCAATGATTTTATGACAGAGAAAAACACTCCGGTAGATATTACTGCCACAAATATTGCGGCTGGTGAGCTGATACCGAATACCCCCTATACAATTCTGGTTACGGGCCGCCATCCCTCCAGCTCGGATATCACGTCTAGTTATACCTTTAAGGGGAGGGACAACATAGTTATCCCGGACCAGGCTGCCCCAAAAGCCATCGGTGCAGGTGGTTCAATTGAACACAATACTTCTACAAATAAATTTAATGGTATTGTAACCATCCGGTTCGACAAAGAGTTGTATTGGGTTGCAGATCGTTTATCCACCACGGCGCTGCCTGTACACCAAGGTTGTGGTGATACTGATAAAAATAAGAACTGTATTGATATTGTTGATTATGTAACGAAAAGTGGTGTTACAGTTACAGCCACAGATGAAGTAAAATATGTAACAACTTCAATTTCGCTTACCTACAGCAATATGAGCGAGGGCCAGGAATTTTCATTTGTAAGCAAGGGCTCCCTCTCTAACTCTGACCGGATTCCAATGGAAGGCTCTATAGTTTGCAGATTGGCAAAAATTGGTGAGACAACAGGTGCCTCTGGAATGGTTACGAGAAGTTATCAACTTCAAGTTATCAAGGTAGATGCACAAGGACGGGAGGAGATAATAGGCAGGTCTGCGACTTTGGAAATCAAAAGTACGACAAGACTAGGAGGCTAATTTCCCCCACGGGAGCGGGCCCACAGCCCGCTCCCGCCGCCCCATTCCAACCCTGACACCAAAGGAGTGTTTAGTATGCGAAAGACTTTTTCTGCCCGCCGGTGGTTGGCGGTTCTCCTGACCCTTGCCATGTGCATGACGCTGGTCCCGACGGCATTTGCGGTGGAAGGGGACCGGGCTGTTCAGCCGCGGGGGACGATTACAGTTGAAGTATCGTTAAGTCCAAACAGCATAAAAGCAGGAGAGAAAGCAACGGCTACCGCAGTGCTGAAGGACGACGGCACGGCAGTGACGAGCCAGCCGACTTTCACATGGGAAAGCAGTGCCACGGACAAGGCCACAGTGGATAATAGTAGTGGACAAGTAACCGGTGTAGCCGCAGGGACTGCCACAATTACTGCCAAGTGTACATACAGCGGCACGGAGTATTCAGGAACGGCATCGGTCACTGTCACAGCGGCCACCACCACTCCCGATACCATCACCCTTGTCAACAAGGGCCCCTTTACCATCGAGCCCACCAACACGAGCACAGCGGAGATTAAAGTCAACATCACCGGTAATTCGCAGGTCCAATGGAAGGTCAAGGATTATGTGAACGGAAAGTGGGGCGAATACGGTGCGAACAGCGATATTGTTCTTCTGAACCCCAGGAGCAACGGCACAACCTGTACTGTTTCCGGCAGAAAGCCCGGCAAGGTCTTGATTCGTGCCTACTTAGACAATGGGGCAGAGACGGAGGAGATCTCAGTTGAGGTCAGCGGCATCGACGTGAGCACCGAGCCCATCGAGGTGATGGAGAACGAGGAGAAAGAGCTCTGGCCGGCAACGGCCTATGGAGCCGCCAAGGGCATCACCTACACCGCCAACGACAACTATATCGCAATGGTCACCGGCGGCAATAAGGTAAAGGGCATCCAGGTGGGCGAAACCACCGTGGTGGTCAGCGACAACAGCAAAAAATACAAGGCAAACATCCCCATCAAGGTGATTGCCGACCCCAGCACCACCATTGAGTACAAAACCGAGCTGAAAAGCGGCGAGGCCCTGCCCTTCAGCAAGCTGCATTCCGACTTCAGCAGCCAGCTGGGCGGCAAGGTGGTCAGCGTGAGCGGCCTGAACGTCCCCACCGACCAGGGCACCCTCTTTTACCGCTACAGTTCCGATGCCGAGCCCGGGGCCGGCGTGGCGAGCCGGGACACCTACTACCGCAACCCCCGCAGCGGCCAGCGGGACCTGGAGGATATCACCTTTGTGGCCAAACCCGACTTTATGGGCGGCCAGGTGATTATTAAGTACATGGCCCTCACCTCAGAGGGCACAACCTATAACTGTGCCATCATCCTGGAGGTGACCTCCGAGACCGGCAGCAGCGCCGGAATTGCCATCAATACCAAGTACAACACCGCCGTCCAGTTTGACGCCAACGAGTTTGACCGGGTGTGTAAGGAGCGCACCGGCGCCCGCCTGAGCCACGTGGTATTCGCCCAGCCCCCCACGCGCCAGGGCACCCTGTATACCAACTACAGCAATTCGGGCAGCTACGGCAGTATTGTCTCCACCACCGCCCAGTACAGCCTGCGCAGCCTGGGTGATATCTGGTTTGTCCCCGCCCCCGGCTACACCGGGCCCGTTACCGTCTACTATACCGCCCGCAGCACAGGCACCCCCGGTGCCTCCTACGCCGGCCAGGTGAACATCAACGTGGGGGAGGACACCGGCGTGGCCATCGGCGGTGTGAGCTATGAGACCTCCCAGGGGGCTGTGGTCTACTTCGACGACAGGGACTTTAACGACTACTGTCAGGAGCGCATGGATGACTACCAGACCATTAACCACCTCACCTTCGACGCGCTGCCCTCCGCCAGCCAGGGCGTGCTGTACTACGACTACCGCTCCGCCTCCAATACCGGAGCCCAGGTCACAACCGGCACCCCCTACTACTACGGCACCCGCAGCCCCCGCATCGACCGCCTGGCCTTTGTCCCGGCGGAGGACTTTGTGGGCACGGTGAAGATTCCCTTCACCGCCCAGACCATCAACGGCGATGTCTTCTCCGGCGACGTGCTGGTCAACGTGCGGGGGGGCTCCAGCTCCGGGGATGTGCTGTACACCTGCGCCCCCGGCCGCTCAGTGAGCTTTGACGACACCCACTTCAACCGCCTGTGCCGGGACCTGACCGGCTCCAGCCTGAACTATGTGGAGTTCCAGAGCCTGCCCAGCGGCTCAGACGGCACCCTGTACTACAACAACAGCACGGCCCGGACCAATACCCGCTACTACAACGGCAGCAGCTCCCCCCGCATCGACAATCTGTCCTTCCGGGCCTCCAACAGCTTTTCCGGTTCGGTGAATATCCCCTTTGTGGGCCGCTCCACCAGCGGAATGACATTTAACGGCGTCGTCACCGTCTCGTCTAACGGCTCCGGCAGCGGCAGCCGGGAGAGCATCCACTACACCGCAAACTCCAGCTCTGCCGCAGTCTTCGACCGGGACGACTTCGACGACCTGTCCCGGTGGGAGACCGACCGGGATGTGAGCTCGGTCCGCTTTGACATCCCCAGCAGCAGCCAGGGCTGGCTGTACCGCAACTACCGTTCCAGCTCCAGCCAGGGCACGCGGATCAGCTCTAACACCTCCATCTCGGCCAGCGACCTGGACCGGGTGGCCTTCGTCCCCGCCAGCGGCTACACCGGCACTGTCTACATCGGCTTTAAGGCCACCGCCGCCAGCGGAGGGGGCACCTTTGAGGGGACGGTGGAGATCGACGTGGAGCGGGCCCCGGCCGACGCTACCGCCAGCTACTCCACCCGCACCGCGCCGGTGCAGCTGAACGGCAGCGACCTGGGCCGCAGGGGCTACACCCTCAGCTCCGTCAAGTTTGATGCCATGCCCTCCAGCAGCGCGGGCTACCTGTACTACCAATATGTCAGCCCCACCAAGTACGGCCGCCAGGCCAGCACCGGCACCAGCTACCGGGTCAGCGGCAGTCCGCTGATCTCCGACTTGAGCTTTGTGCCCCGGGCGGGGTACAGCGGCACAGTGTCCATCCCCTACACCGGCACCAACTCCAACGGCTCCACCTTCGAGGGGGAGGTGATTATCACCGTCTCACCGGGCTACGGCTCCACCTACTTCAACGACATGAACGGCTACAGCCAGGCCCAGCAGGCGGCGGTGGACTTCCTCTATGACCACAACATTACCCGGGGCCTGAACCAAGGCCAGTACGGGCCCGAGAGCCACATCCGCCGGGGCGACTTCGCCCGGATGGTCTACCAGGCCTTCGAGCTGAGCCCCAGCGGCAGCTCCAACGTCTTCTATGACGTGCCCTCCGGCGCCTACTACGCCGAGGCGGTGAATACCCTGTATGCTCGGGGCGTCGTCAGCGGCGTGGGCGGGGGCTATTTCTCCCCTGACACCGCCCTCACCCGGCAGGACGCCATCTGTATGGTCCAGCGGGCCATGAGGACAGTGGGCTGGAGCGCCAACGACGGCTACGCCAGCGCCTTGGCCGGCTACAGCGACAGCGGCAGCGTTGCGGGCTATGCCCAGGGGGCGATGTCCTTCGCCGTCCAGCGGGGCTACCTGCCCACCTCCGGCGGCCGCCTCAGCCCCACCCAGCCCCTGACCCGGGTGGACATGGCGGAGATCATCCACCGGGTGCTGACCTATTAAGGCACAAATAAAGCACAAAAATTCCCCGGCCGCGGCCGGGGAATTTTCATGTCTAAAAGCGGTGGACCCACCCGGACAAAAACCACACGGGGACGAGCCAGGTGAGCATGTAAATAAGGAGATTCAGGGGGGACAGGGAGGTGTAGGCCCCCACCGAGGTGAGGTAGGCGGCCAGGGCCATCCCCAGCAGAGAGCCGGCACAGCACAGCGCCGCGCCCAGCCGGGCGGCCCAGCGCAGCCGCTTGGCGGCGGTGATGGCCTCGGCAAAGGGGAGCAGCCCCTCCCGGCACAGCAGGGCGGTGAGGATGCCGTCTTCGTGGCTCTGCTCCGGGTCGGACAGCTCCCGCCGGCGCTCCACCGTGGGGAAGGCCATCTTGTCGGCGGCCAGCCGGAACCGCTGCTGGAGCATGGCGGGGATCAGGTTGAAGTCCCGGGTGGCCAGCACCGGCTCCACCTTCTCCAGCATCAGGGACTCCAGCGCGGGAAAGACGGTGTCGGGCAGGATGTAGTTCAGGGCGAAGATGCCTGCCAGCTGGCCATCCACGGCGCAGAAGACGGCGTGTTTCACGTTCAGCCCTTGGGGCAGGCGGACCTCCATCAGCTTCATAAAGGCGGCGGAGCCCACCAGCACCTGGTCGCCCCGGATGTTGGCCGACAGTCCGCCCCCCTCGTGGCACTGGAGGTTGTCAGCGTTGCGCATCAGCCCGCCCAGGGTCCGCAGCTGGTTGTGGAACAGGGGGGTCAGGCCGCTGCCCGAGTCCCGGATGAGGGTGGCGGTGTAAGCCACTATCCGCTCGGCAGGGAAGTCGGGGGTGACCTTAAAGCCGTTGAGCTCCACATAGCCTGGAGGAAAGAGGTCGCCGTCGGTGATAAGGACGCAGCAGCCGCTGCGGGAGGCGGAGATGCCCGGCCAGCCCGCCAGAGCGGCCCCGCTGGGAGACAGCCGCCGGATCACCTTGTGAAAGGCCCGGCCGTAGGCCAGGGTGCCGCCGAAGGCGGTGGTGGCGGTGAACAGGGCGGACAGAGCCCACACCAGCCGCTCGGGATGGCCCCCGCCGGTGGAAGCCATCAGGGCAAAGAGGACGTCCCCGAGGACAAGCAGGGGGCAGAAGCGGCGGAAAATGCGCTGCGTGCCGTCGTCGGTCTGGATCTGGCTGCCGAAGCCCTCTTGGGAGCCGGACCACTTGGCATAGGTGTCCTTGTCGCTCCACCGGCCCGGGTCCAGGGTGATCCGGTAGGGGGTGGCGGAGGAGGCGGCGGTGCGGCAGGACAGGCGCAGGGCGCAGCGGTTGTGGTAAGCACCGTGGACCAGGAAAAACAGCCCGGCCAGACAGACCAGGGTGTAGGGCAGCCGCTGGGGCTCCGCAGAGGCGGCCAGCTGGAGGCCGTCGGCCAGGGTGAGGACACAGGCCAGGGCGGCCATGGTGTCCATGCCGAACTTTAAAAAGCAGGCCCGGGCCAGGCCGGTGAGGAGCACATCCAGGGACAGCAGCACGCCCAGCCCCAGCAGGCCGGAGGAGAGGGCGCACTGGGCTGCGGGCTGGTCCAGGGGGGCGGGCCAGGTCAGTCCGGCGGCGGGGGCCAGGGTCTGGACCAGGGCCAGGACGGCCAGCAGGAAGATAAGCAGCACCCGGGTGCGCATCCACTTCAGGCCCTTGCCATACCGCCGGGCCAGCTCCTGGGGGGGCGTGTCAGGGGGCGGGGGTTCCTGCCGCTTGGGCCGCCGCCACTGGCGGGAGGGGGGCTCGTCGTCCAGCTCCTCCCGGTCGGTGCCGGGGATCAGGCGCTCCAGGCGGCGGACCTCCGCCTTGTCGATGGACTCGTCCTCCTCGAACATGTGCTCGGCGTAGTCGTCGGCGCGCCGGTTCAGGTCGTGTACCAGGGCGGACAGCCTGTTCCGCTTCCTGGGAAAGGGAGTGATCCGGGCCTCCTCCGCCGGGGGGAGGTCCTCCGCTTCCTCCGGCGGAGGGGGCGGCTCCCCGGGCTCCTCCGGGGGCTGGACAGCTCGTCCGCCGGGGAAGGAGACCACATTCCCCCCCGACCGGGCGGCGGCCTTGGGCCTGGGCACGGTCTGGGGCCTGGGGATGGCGGACAGGTCGATGGTGTTGAACCGCTCCTCCTGCCCGCCGGGCGCCTCCTGGGGCGGATGGCCGTACTCGGCCAGAATGTCGTCCAGGGAAAAGTCCCCGCCGTCGGCGTTCCCGATGAGCGACTTAATGTCGATCAGCTCGCCTTTATTCAATTTGTTGTCTCGGTCGCTCATGGAAGGGACTCCTTGGTGTTGATGTAGGGGGGTGGCCTCCGCGCCGCCCCGCCGATGGCAGAAAACCGGAGAAAGGGGCGGCACGGAGGCCGCCCCCCTGCGTTTACCCCCCTGTTCGCTGCCGTACCGCCTCATACAGCAGCACGGCCGCGGCGGCAGAGGCGTTGAGGGAGTTAATTTTGCCGAACATGGGGATGGACACGGTGAAGTCGCAGGTCTCCTCCACCAGCCGGCCCAGGCCGGAGCCCTCGCTGCCGATGACGATGGCGGCGGGCCCCTTCAGGTCGGCCTGGTACAGGGGGGTGGACCCGTCCATGGCGGCCCCGAATACCCAGACCCCCTCCTCCTTCAGCTCTTTAAGCAGGGCGGGCAGGTTGGGCACCCGGGCCACGGGCACGTGGGCCACCGCCCCGGCGGAGGTCTTGCCCACGATGGCGGTGAGGCCGGCGGACCGGCGCTTGGGGATAATTACCCCGTGGGCGCCGGCGGCGTCAGCGGTGCGGATGACCGCCCCCAGGTTGTGTGGGTCGCTGAGCTCGTCGCACACCACGATGAGGGGCTTTTCTCCCTTCTCCCGGGCAGCGTTGAGGATATCGTCCACACTGGCATACTCCCGGACGGCGGCCTGGGCGATTACGCCCTGGTGGGAGTGGGTGCGGCTCATGTTGTCCAGCTTGCGCCGGTCGGCGTCCACCACCACGATGCCCTTCTCCCGGGCGGCGGAGGCGATATGTCCCAGGGCGGCGTCGGTCTCTCCCTTGGCGATAAAGATTTTGTCGATGGTCACCCCGGCCCGCAGGGCCTCGGTGACTGCGTTGCGGCCCTCGATAATGCCGTCGTTCTCCTGCTCCACAGGGGCGGAGCGGCGCAGCGGGGGGCGTTTGTTCATAGATATCCAGTCCTTCCGGTGTCGAAATCACATACAAAATATATTCTACCACATTTGCCCGCTGGAGGGAAGTGGGATTTTACGAAAACCCAGGGTATTTGAATGAGTAAATAAATTGTGAACGGCCGGGGTCCAAAAGCCTCCCTCTTAGAGGGAGGTGGCACGGCACAGCCGTGACGGAGGGAGTCCTCCGGAGGCCTGCGGGGTACCTGGGGACTCCCTCAGTCAGCCTGCGGCTGACAGCTCCCTCCCCGAGGGAGCCTTTGTAGGCTGTCAGCGGAGGAAGTCTTCAAGTCACAGAAAATTCACCGGAAGTTTACACGGTATTTTCTTGTTTTTATTCCGCAACTGTGGTATGATACCCTCTGACCTGTTTTGTATCATGCAGAAAATTGGAGGTACGCTCCTTTGAAACCAGATAAAGGAAATAACAAAAAGAATACCTTTGGCCTGATTTCGCTGATTCTGTGGGCGCTGTTTCTCACGCTGATCTTCCGCAGCTGCACCAGCTCCTACAACAGCTCCAATCAGGTGCAGGTGGACTACTCCGTCTTCAAGCAGTGGATAGCGGCGGATTTAGTGGAGTCCGTCAATCTGGAGAGCAGCCTGTTCACCATCGCCCTCAAGGAGGGGGTGGAGGAGGAGGCCCTGTCCTACATCCCGGAGGATGAGGAGAGACACCAGGGGAACAACATGTTTGCCTGGGTGCCTCTCCAGAACAACCGGGAGACCGAGTATGTCACCACCCCGCTTCCCATCGCCGACCTGGAGCTGGAATCTCTGCTGGAGGAGCACAATGTCCGCCGCTGGACCGAACCGGTGGACAACTCCTCCCAGATCCTCTACCTGTTCCTCACCACCATTCTGCCCCTGGTGATTATGGTGGGAGCCATGGTATTCCTCATGCGGGGCATCGGCGGCAAGGGTGGCATGGGCGGCATCGGCGGCGTGGGCAAGGCCAACGCCAAGGTCTATGTGGAGAAAAAGACCGGCGTCACCTTTAGGGACGTGGCCGGTCAGGACGAGGCCAAGGAGAGCCTGGAGGAGATCATTGACATCCTCCACAACCCCCAGAAGTACACCGAGATCGGCGCCAAGCTGCCCAAGGGGGCGCTGCTGGTGGGCCCTCCGGGCACCGGCAAGACACTCTTAGCCAAGGCCGTGGCCGGTGAGGCGGGGGTGCCCTTCTTTTCCATCAGCGGCTCCGACTTTGTGGAGATGTTCGTGGGTGTGGGCGCGTCCCGTGTGCGGGACCTCTTTAAAGAGGCCAGCAAGATGGCCCCCTGCATCATCTTCATCGACGAGATCGACACCATCGGCAAGTCCCGTGACAACCGCATGGGCGGCAACGACGAGCGAGAGCAGACACTGAACCAGCTGCTGGCTGAGCTGGACGGCTTCGACCCTGGCAAGGGCGTCATCGTCCTGGGGGCTACCAACCGGCCCGAGGTGCTGGACAAGGCTCTACTCCGCCCCGGCCGCTTCGACCGGCGCATCACCATCGACCGGCCCAACCTGGCGGGCCGCCTGTCCACCCTCCAGGTCCACACCCGGAACATCCGCCTCAGCGAGGACGTGGACCTGAAGAAGATCGCCCTGGCCACCGCCGGCACCGTGGGCGCCGACCTGGCCAACCTGGTGAACGAGGCCGCCCTCCGGGCGGTGCGCCATGGCCGCCGGGCGGTCAATCAGGAGGACCTGCTGGCCTCCTTCGAGTTCGTCATCGCCGGCAGCGAGAAGAAAAACTCGGTGCTCACCGAGCTGGAGCGCAAGCTGGTGGCCTACCACGAGGTGGGTCACGCCATGGTGGCCTACAAGCAGAAGAACGCCGAGCCGGTGCAGAAAATTACCATCGTCCCCCACACGGAAGGGTCCCTGGGCTACACCCTGCTTATGCCCGAGGAGGACAAGACCAACCTGCGCACCAGGGAGGAACTGATGGCCAAGATCGCAGTCTCCATGGGCGGCCGTGCCGCCGAGGAGGTGGTGATGGACACCATGACCAACGGCGCGTCCCAGGACATCCAGGAGGCCACTAACATCGCCCGGAATATGGTGGCCATGTACGGCATGAGCGAGGAGTTTGGCATGATGGCCCTGGGCTCGGTCCGCAACCAGTATCTGGAGGGTGGCTACGGCCTGGACTGCGCCCAGGACACCGCCGCCGTCATGGATAAGGCGGTGAAGGCCATTCTGGACGTGTGCTATAAGGACGCGGTGGAGGTCATCAAGGCCAACCGGGAGGACATGGACAAGGTGGTGGCCTATCTGCTGGAGAAGGAGACCATCACCGGCGGCGAGATGGTGGCCATCATCGAGGGCCGTGACCCGACCACCGTGGAGGACGCCTACGCCTCCACCCGCAGGGGGGCGAAGCCCCTGCCCGGGGATATCGAGCCTCCCGCCAAGGCCATCCACATGGTCAGCGAGGAGATCAAGCCCCCCGCCGCGCTGGAGGAACCGGAGGAGCAGCCTCACGAGGCGGAACAAGCTCCGGAGGAAGTCCCCCAGCCCGAAGAATCCCCGGCAGACGAGGAGAACAAACCTGAGTGATAAAAAGCGCCGCCCGACCGGGCGGCGCTATATAGTTTTATGTTCAAAAATTCAGCGGGTGTTAAGGTGGCAGGGTGGTCTATACCAGATTCCCAAAAATCTTTGTTGCCAGTTAGAAGGACATCGGCTTTGACAGCGATTGCGGCTCTTAGTATTGGACGGTCATTGGCATCACGGATCTGTGTTTCGGAAGCATCTTCATCCAGCGGAATGGGGCCTAGTCCTTGTTTAAAAAATAAATATTGCACAAATTGCGGATTAGTGCAAAAATAGGGATATGAAACGATATGAATTGAGAAAAGAACAATGGGAGCGCATAAAAGAACTGTTGCCGCCAGAAAGAGCCGGGAAGCGAGGTCGACCTCGGAAAGATAACCGAACCATGCTCAATGGTATGCTATGGATCGTCCGCAGTGGCGGGAATTGCCGGAGGCGTATGGCCCCTGGCAGTCTGTGTATGCCCGATTTGCTAAATGGCGGGACGATGGTACATTGGAAGCCATATTTCGCGCATTGTCCGCAGATGCGGATATGGAAAACTTGAGCTTGGACTCTACTTGCATCAAGGTCCATGAAAGTGCCAACGGAGGGGGAAAAAACGGCGGATAAGGCAGTTGGGCGGACCAAAGGCGGGTTGAAGACAAAGCTGC
>ERZ808037.330-NODE-330-length-48736-cov-10.761442_pt1 | contig 48736 bp, 39 predicted proteins | sample MGYA00380190_ERZ808037 | MGnify/ENA primary metagenome ERZ808037 (study PRJEB31490, sample SAMN06133399) | mouse gut metagenome | isolation source: J9 | host: mice | place: China: Chengdu | collected 2015-05 ...
AACGACTTCTTACGACAGTGTGTGTCGCCTTATATCCACCCCCTGAAGTGGGTGGTTTTACGGCGACCGGTGATAAACGGGGTGGAAACAGCGATACCCAGATTCGATACCGGAAAGCCTGAAGCACAATCCGTCTGACTATTGGCATCAAGCAGCTTATCCCAACACTGCTCATCATGTTTGGCAAACGGGATTTCAGCAAAGTCATATTTCGCCATCAGGCCGGTTGGCTGCCAATAATAAAACAACAAGGGTCTACGCTGCTCAAAGGCAGAGGAAATCTCAGCATCAAGGGCAGCCCCTGTACCAGGATGAACGTTGTTAAATTTAATTCCCTCGCTATTTGGCGTGGTCAAACCAGTATTTTTTAGCAGATGGGTATTAAATACCTCACAGGTCCAGCCCGTGGGACAGTTTAAAAATCTTGCATTAGAAGGGTTTTCAGGGTCAGTAAATAAATGTGCGTACTTGGACAGGTCTTGATAGCTTTTTAATCCAGGGTTGTCCTCAAGCACATATTTGGGCACATACCAGCCTTGAGTAGCACCACCTTGTAAGGTATCGCCAATGACTGCCGCCTTACCAGCATCAATGGCCTCTTCCATAATCGGTGAGCGCCCAACCCACTGCTCACCAATGACTTGTATGTCATCTTGTGCCAATGCGGTTTCTAATGCAGGCCCCGCACCGGGTACCAGCTCAGTATCACAGCCATAACCGTCTTCTGCGATGATTTGCAATACTGAGGAGATAAATTGACCACTCTCCCAAGTCAAAGAGCCAAACTTCACTGGTTTGCCATCAGCGGCACCACAAGCCGCCATAACCGGCGATGACCATAACGACAGACACAACAATAGCAGGCCCAGTAGAGAATATCGTTTAGCTAAGCTTGATTGGTGTAAGTGGCGTAAGTTAAGTGGGCGCAAGGCAATACCTATATCTGATTATTGTGGTTAAAAAGAGTGTTTTGATTTATTTAGCAAACTGCCTACCTTGGTTATACCGCAATCTGTCAAAAATTACCAATGCAGAGTGTCATTTTATATTCCCTAAACAATCTACTCTTTGTTGCCTCAGCACATAGCGTCTCTACTTATTCTCAAAACACCTACTCGATATTGACCTTACCTCGTAGCGCTTTAGTTCTGCCACGTTGCACTTTACTATCCGTACGTTTGCGTTTGGCGTTACGGCTCGGCTTAGTGGGAGTTCGGGCTTTTTGAACCTCAGTTCCAGCCAAAATGAAGTCTTTTAGACGCTCTATAGCATCAAGCTTATTACGCTCTTGGGTGCGATGCTGCTGAGCTTTAATAATAAGCACGCCCTCTTTAGTAATACGGCTGTCCTTGCTATCAAGTAATCGTTGCTTTAAGTCATCACTCAAGCTTGATGCGGCGATATCAAAGCGCAGATGAATGGCAGAGGACACTTTATTTACGTTTTGCCCGCCTGCTCCTTGTGCCCGCATGGGGTTTAGCTCGACCTCTTTATCACTTAATTCGATATTTTTATTAATAAAAATCATAGCTTCCTTTTAATGGTTTTGTTTTATGAATACGCTTTATTAAGGTTATTAGTATTAAGACTAGCAGTTTTGAGTAAAAAATTGCCTAAAAAACAAAAGCCCCTCTATTATAGAAGGGCCTTAGCTTATACGATTGTTGGTTTAGTATCTTTATTTAGTAATCAGAATTTAGTAATCAGAATTACTTAGAGGTCTTATTTTGATAAAAACTCTAAGCCTCTTCTAAATAAATCACTATAAGGAGGTAACATGACGTTCATCGCATTGAATTTAGACTGCACAAACACAGGCTTCATATGGCTTAAACGCTCAAAGCCAGTTTGACCATGATAAGCCCCTATACCAGAATGACCCACACCACCAAAAGGCAGCTCATGTTGGGCCACATGCATAATGACCTCATTGACCGCTACGCCACCTGAAACTGTGTAGTTTCGCACATACTCAATCTCATCATTATCTTCACCAAAGACATATAGAGCCAACGGGCGTGGACGACTGTTAATAAACTCAACTGCGTCACGCAACCCATTAACGTGTACTAAAGGCAAGATAGGCGCAAAAAGCTCGTTTTGCATTACCTCACTTTGTGTATCTGGATCTAGCACAATGACCGGAGGCATTAAGCGCGTTTCTGGATCAGCAGCAACATTGGTTAACGGTACCACCTGCTCACTGGGTAACTGCTCTAGATAGCCTTGCACTCGCTTAAACTGGCTGTCATTGATGATACGGGTATAGTCTTCATTATTAGCGATGTTAGGGTAATGCTTTTCAACCCATTCCTTCGCCAATTTAACAAACTTACTGTGTAGTGAAGAGTTAATCAGGACATAATCAGGGGCAATACAGGTTTGACCTGCGTTTAGAGTCTTACCCATCATCACTCGGTTCACAGCACTTTCTAAGTTCACCTCATCCAATATCACAACCGGAGACTTACCACCCAACTCCAAGGTTACAGGCGTTAAATTAGGGGCAGCAGCTGCCATAACTTGTTTGCCCACATTGGTTGAGCCAGTGTATAACAGATGATCAAAAGGCAGAGCACTAAAAGCTATCGCTAAATCTACTTCTCCAATGGCTACAGAGACCACATCAGCTGAGAAATGACGAGAAACCGCTTCGGCAAATGCTTCGGCAAACAAGGGAGCTGACTCACTCATTTTAATCATGATACGGTTACCTGCGGTCAGCGCATCAATCATAGGACCTACGGCCAAAAACAAAGGATAGTTCCAAGGCACCATAATACCCACGACCCCTAGAGGCTGAGGCTGAATTTCGTTATGGGCAGGGCGATAGATGGTAGAGATAGGTGCACGGCGGGTTTTCATCCAAGACTTGCCATGCTTTTTGGCATGAGAAATCCCTTGGAAACTTGGAAACAATTCTGCCAAGTTAGTTTCATCTTGACTGCGATGACCAAAGTCTTGGCTTATTGCGTCAGCAAAGATTTGCTTATTTTCACTAAGCATATCCTCTAAGCTTTCAAGTAAAGTTTCTCTATCCGACCATGAATTAATCGGGCGCTTGCGGCTCAGTTTGTACATGTGATCAAACTGATTTTGTAACTGCTCTTTTGTAGTAATAATACTCTGACTCATTCAAACATCCTTATGATTGCGTCATAAATAATTGTTGTTTAACTTAGCAAGGGTTCACAAAAATTAAGGCGGCACTATTAAAATTAGCCGCCTAGTGGTTTTCTTTAAATAGTGTCTTTTTTTAAAAAACAAATTTAAAAAAACCAAATCTTTAGGAACCAAAGCACTTTTTATTAAGGCTCTTAGTTAATCCAATTAATTGTACTAAGAGCCTGTTTAAAAAAGAGTTATTTTTTTGAAGAACTAGATACCTAAAATGTAACAGCTCCACACCACAGTCTTGCAACTTAGGTCGGTGTTTTTGTTAATAATACAGCCCAACTTGTAAGCTAGTATAAAAAATAGCACAATTCGTCCTTTAATTCTGCTATTTAATTTTTCTCACTACTAATTAGCAAGTAATTAGTGTGGTTCACCTGGTAGGATACGAGAGAACCCTCTTTGTAAAAGATTAGGCTTAGCATCTTTACGCTTAGCGTTTTTAAAGTCTGGGAAAATACGATAGCCCAAAGATTGGATACCTAGGTTGAACTTAGGCACTAAAGAGTAAGTAGCAGAAGCAAAGCGCCCCATGTTACTTGAAATACTCACTGGCTTTTCAACAATAGCCTTGGCTACTAAGTTAGCCGCTTCTTGCGGGCTTAAAGCAGGCATGTAGTTATACATCTTAGTCGGCGCAATCATAGGCGTACGAACCAAAGGCATATAAATAGAAGTTAAGTGAATCTTTTTGCCTTTAACTTCAGCAGCAACACAGCGACTAAACGCATCAAGAGCAGCCTTTGACGCCACATAAGCTGAGAAGCGAGGGGAGTTAGCTAATACACCGATAGATGAAATATTAATAATTTGACCTTTTTTACGCTTAAGCATATTAGGCATAAACTCTAGGACCAGTTTGACTGCACCAAAATAGTTGATGTTCATCGTACGCTCAAAGTCGTGGAAACGATCTAAAGACTCATCCACAGAACGGCGAATTGAACGACCAGCGTTATTCACTAAGATGTCCACATGCTTATGCTCTTTTAAAATAAGCTGTGCAGTATCAACAATAGCATCCATGTCTGTTAAGTCGCAGCTATAGACACTGGCTTTACCGGCAAAGGCTGTGATCTTAGCTTGTACTGCTTCCAGCTTGTCTAATGAGCGGGCTATTAAAATCACGTGTGCACCAGCTTCTGCTAGCAAATAGGCCGTACTTTCGCCTATCCCACTAGATCCTCCAGTAATAACGATGTTTTTATTTTTTACAGCTTTACGTAGACGGCGAGAGGTTTTCATAGCACAAAATCCTTTTGGTTATAAATACTGTGATACATAGATCCAGGATAGTTTAAATATTACAAAGTAATTTGAGTTTAAGCAGGTTTCGATAATGCTTTCATCTGCAGTGGACTCTAATTACAAATCAGTGAGAGTAAAAAATATATTTTGATAAAAAAGCAGGTTTTGAATAGAAGAAACTTACCCCAAACTCTACTTTTTTTAGTTATCATAGTTAGTTAATATCAGTTAGTTGATATTAGTTAGTTAATATCTTTCGTTGTGTTATAGATAATCTGTCCCTAAAACAAAACATTATTTGATTATGGCTGTTTTACAAATGAATAACAATACTAGCCCAAACAATATTCCAGTCATTCGCACCCTATTAAATGCGGATTACACAAGCACTCATGAAGCTATGCTAAACACTACTTTGTCTCGTATTGAGAATAAAAAGCAAGGCATCATAACCCCAAATGAGATATGGGTTGTGGAACACAATGATGTTTATACTTTGGGTCAAGCAGGTAAAGAAGAACATATCTTACACCGCGGAAATACACCCGTTATTCAAACCGATCGTGGTGGCCAAGTGACCTGGCACGGCAAAGGCCAACTGGTACTATATTGGCTTATTGATTTAAATGAAGCAAGTTGGACAGTGCGTGATATGGTCTCTCACGCCGAGCAGAGCCTTGAAGATATTCTAAACAGTTGTTTAAGCCGTGACTCACGCGGTCAAAGTTTTTATGCAAAGTCTCGCCGTGATGCTCCTGGGGTTTATATTTATAACAATGAAGATTTGATGTTAGGCAAAATTGCCTCTCTTGGCTTTAAAATCAAACACGGGTTTAGTTATCATGGCATCGCTTTAAATCTAACTTGTGATTTGGCTGCTTTTAATGCCATCAACCCCTGTGGCTATGCTGGCATGCAAATGTTAAAGCTTGAAGATTTTGCTAATTTAGAGTCAACATCAGATACCGGCATCTTCGACTTAGAGGTGACCAAGCAGCTGCTGTCAAATATTCAACAGCGTCTTGCAGGCGAAATTGAGCTACGCCCTTCTAATAATTAATCTATTAATAATGAGAGTTAAGTTATGACTACAGACGCAAGCTTTAGGGCATCGAACACCCCGCTTGACCCTTCAAGAACCCCTGCTGATACAAGCTTGGAGACTGTGTCCACTGCTGATAATGCACTTCAAGCTTCTGCTGCCAACAGCTTACTAGCGAGCCCCAACACCCTGATGCTTAATGATTTATTAAATGATAAAGACACACCCTGGCAGGTTCATAATTGCAAAATTATTGATAAGTCGGTGACTCAAGAGCAGCTACTGCCTTTTATTTATCATTACGACGCCTTATCTGATGAGTTAAAGCAGCTGCACCCTTTAACAGGTAATCTGTTAAAGCAGTTTCAAACCCCCATGTCCGCTCAACAAGCCGCTCAGCTACTAGGGTTAGAGGCAGCCTTAGTCCCTACCCCATGGATGGTCAAGGTTACGGGCACATTAGTGATGTTTTGTGAGCGGCTGCAAATTGCCCTAAGATTAAAGTTCACCAACACTGCCAAAGACTATGACCCTGTTTATACCACGACTGCAGAGAAAGCAGTGGAAGCCTCCATGCAAGACTGGCACTTTTATGGTGATATCTTTGTGCTCAATAAGGGCAATAAGCCTCTTGTGATGACCTTGGATCATGACTGGATAGAGATACCGCAGTTGGCAGATTATCAACTGTTACCTGGTGAGTATGGCCTGGCTGCTTTGGCCTTATTAGAAGAAAGCAAGTCCCATATTACTAATTTAGAAGACGCTATCAACCAAAGATTGATATAGCAATTTGTCCAAATAAATCATAATATTATGTTATACATAGACAATATTATTTGCTTTAACCAAAATCGGATTAATAGGTTACAATAGCTAAAAGTAAATGAACCTCTAAAGATAAAAAGGATGTTGTATGCAATACCGCTCTAAGACCTCAACTTCAGGCCGTAATATGGCCGGTGCTCGTGCCTTATGGCGTGCCACAGGTATGACAGATGGTGATTTTGACAAACCTATTATTGCCATTGCTAACTCATTTACTCAGTTTGTTCCAGGCCATGTCCATTTAAAAGACATGGGGCAATTGGTAGCAAGAGAAATTGAAAGAGTCGGTGGTGTTGCTAAAGAGTTCAATACCATTGCTGTCGATGACGGTATTGCTATGGGTCACAGCGGCATGCTGTACTCGCTACCGAGTCGTGATTTAATCGCTGACTCAGTTGAATACATGGTGAATGCTCACTGTGCAGACGCTCTAGTTTGTATTTCAAACTGCGACAAAATCACACCAGGTATGTTGATGGCTGCTATGCGCCTAAACATCCCAGTAATTTTCGTTTCAGGTGGCCCAATGGAGGCTGGTAAAGTATTGGCTGAAGACTTAGCGCCAAGCCACAATCTTGACTCTCCTGTAAATGAAGACGGTAAAAAAATCCGTAAGCTAGACTTAGTAGACGCTATGATTGATGCTGCTGATGATAATGTTAGCGATGCAGATGTCCTAGAAATTGAGCGCTCTGCTTGTCCAACATGTGGTTCATGTTCAGGTATGTTTACAGCCAACTCTATGAACTGCTTGACTGAAGCTTTAGGTCTATCACTGCCAGGTAACGGCTCATTATTGGCCACTCATGCCAAACGTGAACAGTTATTCTTAGAAGCAGGTCGCCGTATTGTTGATCTAGCTAAGCGCCGTTATGAGCAAGACGATGAGTCTACACTGCCCCGCTCTATTGCCACCAAAGAGGCGTTTGAAAACGCCATGAGTCTCGATATCGCGATGGGCGGCTCAACCAACACTATTTTGCATTTATTAGCAGCCGCACACGAAGCAGAAATTAACTTCAAAATGGCCGATATTGACCAATTAAGTCGCCGTGTGCCTTGCTTATCAAAAGTTGCCCCTGCAACGCAAAAATACCACATGGAAGATGTTCACCGCGCTGGTGGTGTTCTAGCTATTTTGGCTGAACTAAACCGTGCTGGTTTATTAACCACAGACATTCCAACCGTTCATGCAAAAACTCTGCAAGAAGCACTTGAGATGTGGGATGTGATGAATACCGATCATCCTAACCATGAAAAAGCTCGTGATCTTTATATCGCAGCACCTGGTGGCGTACGCACCACGCAAGCTTTCTCACAAAACAAAGCTTGGTCAAACCTTGATCTAAACCGTGAATCTGGCTGTATCCGCTCTGTAGATCATGCCTATTCAAAAGATGGTGGTCTGGCTGTATTGTTTGGTAACATCGCTGAGCGTGGCTGTGTGGTAAAGACTGCTGGTGTTGATGACAGCATCTTAACTTTCACTGGTCGTGCCCGTGTATTTGAGTCACAAGATGAGGCTGTAGAAGCTATCTTGGCGGATAAGGTGGTTGCGGGTGATATTGTTATCATTCGCTACGAAGGCCCTAAAGGCGGTCCTGGTATGCAAGAGATGCTATACCCAACCTCTTACTTGAAGTCAAAAGGCTTAGGTAAAGAGTGTGCTTTATTAACTGATGGCCGCTTCTCTGGGGGTACATCAGGCCTATCAATTGGTCATGCCAGCCCAGAAGCCGCTGAAGGTGGCGCCATTGGTTTGGTTGAAGAAGGTGATACGATTCACATTGATATCCCGAACCGTAGTATCAACCTTGAAATCTCTGATAGCGATCTTGCCAAACGTAGAGAGGAGATGGAAGTGCGCGGTAGCAAAGCATGGAAACCTGCCAGCCGTGAACGTCATGTAAGCCAGGCACTTCGTGCCTATGCCGCTATGACCACCAGTGCTGATACCGGTGCAGTACGTGATGTGAGCCAAGTTGAGCGCTAATCACAACTGGCCCTATCAAAAACTAAAACAAAAAAGTCAGCCTCGGCTGACTTTTTTGTTTTCTCTATATAAAGGCTGTAGCGGTATAAATACTTAAGTGCTGTATAAAGATAAACAGTTACTTCAGGTTTTCATCTGCCCATTGAAGAATGGTTTCAATAATCGCGAATTGACGAATATCGGTACTCATCGTCACATCATAGTTGTGTACAAACGCCACAGCAAGTTCTCGCTCCACATCACACCAGGCTACTGAACCATTGTAGCCCATATGACCAAAGGCAGAGTTTAACTCGTCACTATCAAAACAACGACTAAACACTCTATGATAACCCAGACGCCACTGCATGCTGTGCGGATTAGCAGCCGGCATAATGGCATCTTGGCCTTCTACATGGATTTTTGACAGTTGTTGAAACACTTGCTCGGAGATAAGCTGCTTGCCCTGCCAGTGACCCTTATTGGCAAGCATGGCATACATGGTAGCCAAGGCTTCAGCAGAAGCCACATTATTTGCAGCGGGTATCTTAGCCATCAAGGCATCAGCAGTATAATAATCAAAGCCTGAGCGGCCAGCAGGCACTAAAGCATATTTAAAGTCCTGCATTTGAATGCTGCTCATATCAAAATATAAGTTGGCAATATCCAAGGTATTTAAGGAGGCATTATCACTGTCTTGCTGTTGGTTGCCTGCTTGCTGCTTAAAAGTATGCTGCCAACAAGAGTAAGCTGCTAAGCCTTGATATACTCCTAAAGTTTGCTCACTATCAGAGCGCAGCTTTGGCTTACTGCTTCTTTTTTTAGGGGCAGATTGATCTGATTGCGAATCTTCACTTAAGCCGATGAGACTGTCAAAATCCTCAAAGTTTTTGGTGAGAGTGGCTACACTAGCCAATTTTTGTTTGGGTACCCCAAAATATATACTACCCGCAACCCCCAATGGCTCAGCCAAATACTCATCGATAACTTCATTTAGCGTTTTACCAGTAACCTTCTCTATCACACCGCCAAGCACCCAGCCAGATACTAATGCGCTATAAGCACTTACCGCTTTTTCATTTACTGGGTCTTGGGGGTTCATGGCTTCAACCCGACTCAACATCTGCTGCCAGTTAATCATATCTTCTGCAGCGTCAGTCACAGCTTGAATGTTAAACAACCCCGCCTGATGAGTGAGTACTTGGCGCAAAGTAATTTGCTGCTTGCCATTTACTCCAAACTCCGGCCAATAATGAGCCAAAGCTTGGTCATAGTCCAATAACTCATGAGATACCAGAATATGAATTAGCGTTACCAATACCCCTTTACCAGTTGAGAAGTTAAGAGACAAGGTTTGATTGTCCCACGGGGTTTCGGGTACGGCATAACCGGCATTGGCTTGTGCAATCAACTCCCCCTTATGATAAACCACCACAGATCCTCCTGCCGGCGAATCCTCTAGTTGTAAGTTTTGCATAAGTTGGGTTAATTGTGCTTGCAGATTATCCATAAACTAACTCTAAGGTTATAAAAAATGAAATGAAAAGACGGTAAATGAGCTGTTTTAATTCACTTAGTATCGCAATCCGTATTAGCGTGGCACCAATAAACGCATGCGCACTTCTTCTTCCAGACCGGTTAGGCCATGCTGCTTACCACGCTCCATAGCTGTGTCCATTTTACGACCACGCAGCCAGCCAGCACGCAAGGCCATACAAGCCCCTACTCGGTTACCTGAGCCACAATGAAGCAATGTTTTTTTGCCATGATGTGCACGTAGGGCCTTATCAAACTCTAATAGGTTGACCTGCTTTAGATCATCCGCTCCTGAAATAGGTAGATGAGTATAATGAATACCGGCCGCTTCTACTGCAGATTTCTCATCAAAGCTTAGCTCAGAGTCAGGCTGAAGATTGATGATATGTTCAATACCCGCCTCCGCAATTTTTGCAATCTTCTCTGGAGACAGCTTACCTGTAACTACAGTATTAGCATCTGGAAACTTAGCATTGTCTAATATTTGCTCTAACGACTCCTGCAATGATGCTGCTTCTTGTTCCTGAGTTTCAGTGTGCTCGGCTGTTGTTGTAACCTCATTGGCCATATTGTTTCCCTTATAAACGTAATAAATTCAGCTAAAGCCCTAAGCCTTAGCTGAATCCTAATAAACATAACAATGATAGTTTATCTTGCTAACGTTTTAAAGCTTACAGTTTTTTGATAGTGCCTGCTAGGTGCGGCTTATCATTTTTTGCACTATATAGATCAAACTCTACTGTGCCATCTTTTTGTAACTTAGCTAAGTTATCACCAATTAGTTCAACCTCTGAAGGTAACAAAATGGGTAATTTGAAAGCCACATCAACGGTATAAGCTTCTGGTAAATCCATTACGCTTAAGCACTTAGCTTTTGACCACATACCATGAGCAATGGCTTTTGGGAAACCAAAGGCTTTAGCAGTTACTGCGTGAATATGGATTAAGTTAAAATCACCTGAGATTTTGGCATAACGACGTCCAATATCTTCTGGTACTGCAAAGATACTGTGTAAATCATCTTTGGTCGCATCAGGCTTTTGATTAACTGTTTTTGGCTTGCTGTCTTTGCTACCTGAGCTCTCTGTTTTTTGACGAGATAAATAGGTTGAAGTACCTTCCCAAACCAACTCTTCGCCACTATAAACTTCTGTCACAAAGTCAAACTGTTTGCCTTTGTCATGATCACGAAGGTTGGCAAAGCTAACGCGCATAGACACCACTTCTGAGTCAGCAATACGGCGATGCTGCGTCACAGAGTTAGCAACGTGTACTAAGCCTAGCATGGCAAATGGGAAAGCCTCATCAACCATCATATTCATCTGTAAAGACTGAGACAATACGGCAAAGTAAGTTGGTGGAATCTGACCGTTATCCGCAAAACCACAAATACGGCGATAGTCTTGCAGGTTAGTCTTATTAACTTTTAATTCATTTACTGAGTATGTGGCTTCAGGTAATACGTTCTTTTTACCTTTTTTCTTACCACCAACGATAGGTAGTAATGATTTAATGACTTTCGGATAGGTTTGGCGGGCTTCAGGTAAGCTCTTAAAGTCACGAATGGTCATAATTAGTCCTTATTATTAATGCATAGGTAATGGCAAATTATTATAAAAAGAGCCATCATAATGATGGCCCCTTTACTGCAAATATCGCAGAGATAGCAAATGGCTTACATGCTACTACCAATGGCTATCTTATAAGCTTGATAAAGCAGATTAAGCGCCTAATAAGCTTTGACCACAAACGCGTACGATATTGCCGTTAACACCACTTGAAGCTGGCGTTGCTAACCAAGCTGTTGCTTCAGCAACGTCGATTGGTAGACCACCTTGGCTCATAGAGTTCATACGACGACCCGCTTCACGAATGGCTAATGGAATAGCGGCAGTCATTTGTGTCTCGATGAAGCCTGGAGCAACTGCGTTAATGGTAATGCCTTTGCCTTCTTCTTTTAGCTTCTTAGCAGTCGCCTGAACCAGACCAATAACCCCTGCTTTCGAAGTGGCATAGTTAGTCTGACCTAGGTTACCAGCGATACCTGAAATTGAAGACACACAAACGATACGGGCATCGTCATTTAGCACGTCATTTTCAAACAGGTAGTCGTTAATGGCTGCGATACTTTGTAAGTTAATATCGATCACCATATTCCACTGGTTTTCATCCATCTTAGCTAGTGTCTTATCACGAGTCACACCTGCGTTGTGAACGATACCATCTAAGCCATTGCGTTTGGCAGCAGCTTCAGCGATTTTCTGACCCGCATCTTCAGCAGTGATATCTAGAGCAAGCGTAGAGCCGCCGATTTCACCAGCTACTTTTTGTAGGTCTGCTTGCTGCTGTGGAATATCTAAACAAATCACATGAGCGCCATCGCGAGCCAATACGCGTGCCATTGACTCACCAATACCACGGCTAGCACCAGTTACTAGAACTGTTTTACCGGCAAAAGGCTTAGACCAATCTAGCTCTTGTACCTTGCCTTTACCAATGCGCACTACTTGACCTGAAACGTAAGCTGAGCGAGCAGAGATGAAGAAACGTAAGGTTGAGTCGATATTAGCTTCTGCATCTTTACTTACATAAAGCAGCTGCGAGGTAATACCGTTTTTGAACTCTTTACCCACAGACTTCACAAAACCTTCAAGGGCTCTTTGTGCTAAGGCTTCACCAATAGACTCACACTCTTCTGGTGGACGACCAACGATGATTACGCGACCAGACTTCTCAACTTGACGAGCAACTGGATGGAAGAAGTCATACATCTCTTTTAGGTCAGGAGCATAACGGATGTTACTGGCATCAAAGATAAGTACTTTGTACTTTTCACTATTGTCTTCACTGCCTTTGGCCTCAACACCAGCACCCGTTAAAGCAGCTTTATTAGCATCATCGCCAGCCACATAAACTTCAGCATGAAGCTTATTTAATACTGTAGCAATGGCTTCACTTACGCTGCTATCTTCCCCTGCAGCTGAACCAAATAACACGCTACCGCGAACGACTTTCTCGCCCGCTTCAAAGCGATCTAATTTAGTAGGTAGAGGTAACCCTAGGTTTTTTGCAACTTTTTTACCTAGTGGTGACTGAACAAACTCTCCGTAGCGATCTGACATGAAATCTCCTAGTTATATTACCGATCGGTTTTAGTTATGAAAAACTACGCGAAATAGTTTCGCAACTTTATGCAGCCAACTAACTTGGCTAATTTTGTAAACATGGCAACACATGTTTAGGGTTTTAATTGGGTGAAAATATTTGGGCTGTAGTTTATTTAACCCCTATATTTTCAATTTAAATGAAGCATATTAAATAAAAAACTACGACTGCCCAGTTCATAGTCTAAAGCTCAAAGCCTCTAGCAAAGTTACTTAATAAAGGTTATTAGGCCAGCCAATAACTACAAAACTAAGTAAAAATGCTCGATAAAAAATAATCTTATAAAAAACAATAGCTTAAATTCTAAAAAATAATTAAAGCTTGAGGCTTTACCATAACTTCATTTTCTTTATGTTAGACCAGACACCCTATCTTTGTTAAGAAAGCTCATTTTTTTTCTTATCTTAGCAACACTTGGTTCACACTGTTAACGACATCCTATCAATCTACAACGAGATAAGATTGCCAATTATTGATGATGTGATAAAATTAAACCTAATGTTATGAGTCAGTCCAGTAACGATAACATTATATTATTATAGAACAACATTTAGCACAATGCTTTAGTAACAATGTTAAAATTGTCTCTAATCACTCAGTTAATGTTTTCTTATGGTCTAAATATTAATAAGGGCTTTCCTTATTTAGTGACAAACGCCCGTACAAGACTTTAATTGGACTTCCAGTTTTAACAACGAGCCTCCCTTAACTAACCTCTTAGAACTTTTAAGAATAAAACTAAGTGGCTTTTTTTAAGTTATGAGTTATAAGGATATTAAATGAGCAATTCAAATTCGAAGAACAAGCAATCTAATGCCAAGTCAGCAGTGACTTCAACTGTGGTAAATAAAGCAGGCCAATCGTTATTAGATGAAAATGCAGCCTCTACAGACAACGCCAAGCAAGCAGATTCCTCAGTAGACTTCTCTAACCTGCAAAATGAAGTGGCTTCTTCTTCAAAATCAGAAGAAGATGCTGTGATTAGCAAAGACAGAGCGGCTAAACAAAAAATTATCGAAGAAACTAAAGCCCAGGCTGCACAAGAAAAAGAAGAACAAGACGCTTCTGATTCAGAAGCTGAGCAGACTGAAGCGGCTGCTAAAGACGCTAAAAAACCACAGAAAGCTCAAGAAAACAGTAAAGAGCAAACCAAAGAAAAAGCTTCTACCAAGCAAGAAACCCCTAAGAAGGAAGCTGCTAAACCAGAAGCTACTAAGCAAGAAGATAAGTCAGCCAAAAAAGAGGAAAAAAAGCCGTCTAAAGCTGATGAGTCTAAAAAAGATTCTACTGACAAACCCACAAACAATAAGGAAAAATCAATGTCTGATGCTTCAAAAACCTCAGCCCTTCCCCGTCGTGTTGCCATTTTAGGTGGTAACCGTATTCCATTTGCACGTTCAAATGGCCCATACTCTGATGCCAGTAACATTGACATGTTGAGTGCTGCTCTTAACGGTCTAGTTGAGCGTTATGAACTTCAAGGTGAGCGTGTTGGTGAAGTAGTTGCAGGTGCCGTTCTAAAGCTAAGCCGTGACTTAAACCTAACTCGTGAGTCTGCTCTAAATACAGCTCTTGATCCACAAACGCCAGCTTATGACGTATCTCAAGCTTGTGGTACTGGTCTTCAAGCAACTTTTGCTGCCAGCAACAAAATTGCTTTAGGTATTATTGATTCTGCTATCACTGGTGGTGTTGATACTACTTCTGATGCTCCTATCGCTGTGGGTGATGGCCTACGTAAAGCCCTAATTAAACTAGGTGCTGCCAAAACCAACAAACAACGCTTAGCTGCCTTGACCAGCATCAACCCTAAAGAGCTTATCGATGCCCCACAAAATGGTGAGCCACGTACTGGTTTATCAATGGGTGAGCACCAAGCTATTACTGCACTAGAGTGGAACATCTCTCGTGAAGCTCAAGACGAGCTAGCGGTTAACAGTCATCACAACCTAGCCCGTGCTTATGAAGAAGGCTTCTTCGATGACCTAATCACTCCATACAAAGGTCTGACTCGTGACAACAACTTACGTCCAGATTCTTCACTAGAGAAACTAGCTACTTTGAAGCCTGTGTTCGGTAAGCGTAACGCTAACCCAACTATGACTGCTGCTAACTCTACTCCTCTAACTGACGGTGCTTCTTGTGTACTACTAGGTACTGATGAGTGGGCTGAAGCTCATGGTCTAAAACCACTGGCTTACATTGTGCATCAAGAAACTGCGGCAGTAGACTTCGTAGGTAAGAGCGGTCCTAAAGAAGGTCTATTAATGGCACCTGCTTATGCTGTACCTCGTATGCTTGAGCGTGCTGGCCTAACTCTTCAAGACTTCGACTTCTACGAAATCCACGAAGCTTTCGCCTCACAAGTTCTATCAACTCTAGCTGCTTGGGAAGATGAGACTTTCTGTAAAGAGCGTCTAGGTCTAGATAAAGCTTTAGGTTCTATCGATCGTAGCAAGGTAAACGTTAACGGTTCATCACTAGCGGCAGGTCACCCATTTGCTGCAACAGGTGGTCGTATCTTAGCTACTGCTGCTAAACTTCTAGATCAAAAAGGTTCAGGCCGCGCCCTAATCTCTATCTGTGCTGCAGGTGGCCAAGGCGTAACTTGTATCCTAGAAAAATAAGCTGAGTCTTAATTGATTAAAGACAAATTGCTTAAATAAAAAAAGAGTCCAAACGAATTTGGACTCTTTTTTTATGGCTATTATTTGAACGAAAGCTACTTTTGAATGAAAATTTTTTTGAATTAAAGGGCAGCCAAACCGGATAACAATCTGTCATAAGCCATTTTATCTTGAACATTTTGATAGCTGGATAACTTAATATCTTCAATTAAGCTCATTACTTGCTGAATACTGTCTAAACTAAGCTCATTGATGGACACGCATCCTGACAGCTCTAAATCTGACTGTAGTGGCTTTAATCCTAGGCTTTGACGACTAAAGTCCATCAGCATAAACTCAGATAACTTAATAAAATCCTCTATCGATAAATTCTTTTGCCAATAATCGCTAGCGGCGGTGCTACTGCGTTTACCCACTCGCAAGGCCAGCCACACCTTAATCCAAGTATCGCGAAATTTATACCAGTCACTTCCCAGCATATCTATCGCTGCCAAAGGGGCACCATTCGCAAGCTTTAATGCTTGCTCAATTTGGGTAGACAGCTGACTTTCGTTATCATACTCAATAACCTTATTACTTTGAATATAATCGCTTATATAGGCCTTAACTCTATCCAGCTGGATATGATCTACCGCTACTTGTTGTACACGACTTTTAATGGTTGGCAGCAGTTTGGTTGGCCAGTCGGTTATTAATAATAAATGAATGCCTTCACGGGGCTCTTCTAACGTCTTTAACAAAGCGTTTGCCGCAGCCACTGTCATCATGTCTGCATTATCTATCACACAGACTCTGCGGCCACTACTACCTTGGCTAATAAAGGGCTGCAACTCACGAATATCATCTACTTTAATAGAGATTTTGGCGGGCTCTGATGCTACTGTGCTTTTCTTTTTTTGTGAGTTTTTAGCAGCGCCTTTGCCTTTTTTGGTCGGCTCTTTGGGCTGACTATCTTGAGCTACAGGTAAACTTGATAAGGGCAGTACTTGCAGGTCAGGATGAGTCCCTGACTCTAGCCATTGACAGCTTTGGCAATGACCACAGGCACCTTGCTGATTGGTACTACCCAGGGTTTGCAGCCTATTATCACACAATAGCCAAGCCACGAAGCGCCAGACGAAAGCGCGCTTGCCAATCCCTTGCATGCCTGCAAACAGTAGTCCGTGCGGCAGACGCTCATAACGGGATATCAGATTATCCCAAACCGGCTGTTGCCACGGCAATATAGGGGCAAAATAGATGCTTTCATCCAAGCTAGCTTGCTGTTTCATAATCCACTCTTCTGCCCTATAAATACACCTGGCTTAAACCATAAGGATAACTACTGTAATTCACTGATAGGCAACGCATTTAACCGATCTAAATCTTGCTGCATATCTACACCAGGCGGCAATTGCACACTGGCTTCAGCAATGGCAATTTTCTCACCGTTTTCTAATACTCGTAGCTGCTCAAGACTTTCTAAGTTTTCTAAGGTACCTGGTGCCCACTGCACAAAGTTTTGTAACAACTTCACTTTATAAGCATAGATACCTAGATGTCTATAAGCGTTATTAGGCACTTCAAGCTGAGGCTTCATAGCATCTTCTTTTGCTTGATCGTTGTTTTGAGCCATCGCTAACGCATGATTTCTATCACAAGGAATTGGAGCACGGCTAAAATATAAGGCATTTTGCAAATTATCGGTCACAACTTTAACCACTGAAGGACGCATAAACTCTTGATAGTCTAAAATAGGCTCATATAAGGTTGCCATTACACACTCAGGCTTGTGCAGCAATAAGTCTTTGACTTGCTGTAATAACACCGGAGGCACTAAAGGCTCATCCCCCTGCATATTAACCACGATGTCTTCTGCATCCCAGCCCTTAATTTTAGCTACTTCACTCAGTCTGTCTGTACCTGACGCATGGCTAGCATCGGTCATTACCACATCGTAGCCTGCTTCACGGCAAACGTCAGCAATTCTCTCATCGTCTGTGGCGATACATAGGTCATCTGCAAAAGTGGCTTGACTCGCCTTTTGTGCCACCCACAAAATCATGGGTTTACCATGTATAAGCAGTAGAGGCTTGCCCGGCAATCGAGTGCTTTTAAATCGTGCTGGGATAACAATATGAACCTTTGGCTCTGCAGCTTTGATATCGGTTGAGCTCATCTGACTTCTCTCTACTTATATTTTATGGTTTTACAGTTTTAATAACCCATGTGGCTTTATTTAGCGGATACTTAAGATATCAAAGAGATACCAAGGTCATTTAACTGCTGGGTCAAAGTGGTATAACTATTTGGGCTAAGCACTGCGTTTACTGGTAGTACCCAAATAGATAAACTTTGAAGCTGTGGATTGGCTGCAACTAAAGGCGCTATTTTTACCGCATCTTTTGAGGTAATGATAATGGGCTTGTCAGCCAAAGGCAGTAAGTCCTCTACGCTAAAGTTATGGTGATCTGGCTTAGGTCTTTGCTCTATATCATAGCCCAAGTCTGTTAAAGTGTTAAAAAAACGCTGTGGATAGCCTATCCCACTGACAGCATAAACACTTTTTATCTCACCTAGGGTTGGCTGACCTTCAATAAGCGGCTTTAATGAAGCGGGCTGTAAGTGCATGCTAAGCCTGTCGTTATTTTCTTTTTCAGAGCCATTAGAGGACTCGCTACGCTGATGATAAATCACCGTAGTGCCTTTTAAACGACTTATCGGCTCTCTTAAAAATCCTGTCGGCAATAGCTGCTTATTCCCAAAGCCTCTAGCGCTGTCTACCACGACCCACTCAATATCACGTTGCAACTTATAATGCTGCAGCCCATCATCGGCTATGATTAACTGAATATCAGGCTGCTGCTGTAATAAAGCCTCTATGGCTTGCTGACGATTGGGGCAGACTGCAACCATGGCTCCAGTTTCGCGTACAATCAAACATGGCTCATCACCAACTTCTTCAGGTTTGCTTTGTACAGTGACAACCTGTGGCATCAAGGACTCATCACCCCCATAGCCTCTGCTGATGACCCCTACCTTAAGACCTTGATCTTGTAAGTAATTAACAAGCTCAATGATCAATGGGGTTTTACCACTACCACCGACTGTTATATTGCCCACCACCATGACAGGAATGGGGGCCTGATAACTGGGCAAGACGCCCTTTTTATACAGTCTACGCCTAATACCAGTAACTGCTCCATACAAGCCACTAACTGGTAGTAATAGCCATAACCACCAAGCTTCTTTTTGCCAAGCATCAACAATAGCAAGCTCTAAGTTAAAAGGCCTGCTATTGTCGCTATCACTGTTATCTGCATTTAAATGGCTTGGCATAGTTAATCACCAACTGTCCGTTACTAAGAGTTATGAATTACCATCTAGTTGGCTTTCTGCAAAGTCTCTATCATACATATGCGCATAACGACCTGACAGCGCCATTAACTCTTCATGAGTCCCAGACTCTACAATTCTGCCTTTATCCATAACCACAATTTTATCGGCTGATTCAATGGTAGTTAAACGGTGGGCAATCACTAAAGTTGTGCGATCTTTCATCACGTTTTCTAACGCTTGTTGGATATAGTACTCAGACTCATTATCTAGCGCACTGGTGGCCTCGTCCAAAATTAATATCGGAGCATCTTTTAATAAGGCACGAGCGATAGACAATCTCTGGCGCTGACCCCCTGATAATTGAAGACCTTCAGAGCCAATATCACTATCATAACCTTGAGGCAATTCCATAATAAAGTCATGAGCAAAAGCAGCCTTAGAAGCTGATATCAGTTGCTCCTCACTCTTAACTGCCAAGTCACCATAAGCGATATTATGACGAACACTCTCATTGAACAACACCACCTGTTGATTCACCATACCAATTTGAGAGCGCAGAGAGCTTAAAGCTATCGTTTCAATAGGCATACCATCAATGTATACGTTACCAGCGCTTGGCTCTAAAGTACGGGTCAACAGGTTTACTAAAGTTGTTTTACCAGCCCCACTTTTTCCCACAAAGGCTACTGTCTGCCCTGACTTAATGGTTAAGCTAAAGTCTTCTAAAGCTTTGGTGCCATCTGGATAACACATGGAAATATTATCAAAGACGATATCCCCCTTCACCCGCTCAATTTGGGTGCCTCCGTCTTCTTCTTCCACTTCATCTAATAGTGCGAAGATAGATTCGCCGGCAGCAATACCTCTTTGGAGCTTCTCATTAATATCGGTTAAAGTTCTCACCGGCTTACTTAATAAGCCTGCAGCGGTTAAATAAGCAATAAACTCACCGGCTGTGGTATTGGCGATTACTTCTGGTCTTAAGGCTAGCCACACCACTATCGAAAAAGCCAAGGCCATTAATAGCTGTACTGCGGGCGTGTTAATGCTGTTAGTAACAACAATTTTCATGCCTTGCTTTAGGTTGTCAGTAGAAGCTTTTTCAAAACGGGCCTGCTCATAAGGCTGTCCCCCATAGTTTTTGACAACCTGATAGCCACCAATAACCTCATTGGTAATATGGCTCACATCTCCCATCGACTTCTGGATGCCTTTTGACAGTTTCAAATAGCGTTTTGAAGCCTTTTGAATCAACCATAAAATCGGTGGCAACACTAAAAATAAAATTAACGTCAATCGCCAGTTGGCGTATAGCAAATAGCCCAGTAAAGCGACAACGGTCATGCCGTCACGTATTAAGGTTTTTAGGGAGTCTGTACTGGCCGCTGTGACCTGTTCCACATCAAAAATAAGCTTTGATGAGATAGTGCCCGCTGGATTGGCTAAGAAAAAAGAGTTCGGTAGGCGCAGTAGCTTGTCAAAAACCTCAACCCGCAGCTTATATACTAGGTTTCTTGAGATTAAAGCTGAGAAATAGTTCCCTAAAAATGAACCCACACCACGTATGAAAAACAGCAGAATAATTAAAAAAGGAAACAGATTTAGCTCAGACTGAGTGCCATCATTAATTGCATCAGTGATGAATTGAATCAGTTTAGCAATACCAATTTCGGTTGCTGAGTTAATACCAAAACCAACAATGGTAAGTGCGATAGCCCACCAATAAGGTTTGATGTATTGCAACAACCTTAAATAGGTTCTGGTTCTTGAAGGAGGTTTTGAGTTAGATTTAGGTTGTGCTAACCCTAATTCCTGGTCATTGCGACCTTGGGAAGAGGTTGACGATGCATCTTTAGGTGACGGATTAGTCATCATGTGCCTTTTTGATAAAATTCATTTTAAGCTAACGATAGGACAGTTTGTGGTGTGTACCTCAAAGTCTCAATGCGAGGCTTTGATAGGTTACAACTGAATATTAACGTCACAAAACTTCTTGATGAACCTCAATACTACTCTCTATATATTAAGATCAGGCTATATATTAAGGTCAGGAGGTGTCAAGAATATGTCCAATACGTTAGATTATGATTTAAAGTGCTTTAGTAAAGCATCTAACTCTTCGTGGCTGTGAAAGAAAATCTCCATACTGCCTTTGCCGCCCTTCTTCTGCTTTAACTTCACAGTAGCGCCTAGATAGTCTGATAACTGTTGGTTCAGCTTCTCAATCTCTGCATCTGAGTTTTGTGCAGCAGGCTTGCTAGGCTTCTCTGGATTAAGGATAGATTTAACCAACTTCTCTGCATCACGTACAGTCATTGAAGATTCAATGATCTTCTCAGCAATAATAGGTTGCTGCTCTGACGATAGCGATAACAAAGCACGAGCATGGCCCATATCAAGATGGCCTTCACTCAAGTGGTTTTTTACCTCTTCATGCAAATGATTTAGTCGCAGTAAGTTAGACACCGTGGTTCTGGCCTTACCCACTACCTCTGCAATCATGGCATGGCTCATACCAAACTCAGTGTGGAAACGCTGCAATGCAGCCGCTTGCTCGATCACTGATAAGTCTTCACGTTGAATGTTTTCAATCAGTGCCAGAGCAATGGCCAGCTCATCTGATAAAGCACGCTCAATAGCAGGAATGGTGTCCTGACCTGCTAATTTAGCCGCTCGCCAACGACGTTCACCGGCAATGATTTCGTGAGTGATATTGTCTGCTAATTTCTCTTCATTCGCCAATAAAGGACGAATAACGATAGGCTGCATAACCCCGTGCTGCTTAATGGAAGAGGCCAGCTCAGCCAAAGCCGTTTCACTCATATCTCGTCTAGGCTGATATTTACCGGCCTGAAGGCGCTCGACATCCATCTGTACCAAAGTCATCTCTTCTTCAAGAGCATCATTGGCAGGCTTATTGATAGCAGCTTCTGCTTTATTTACCACAGCCTTTTTTCTAGTGGCTGTTTTTTTGGCCGTTGCCTGTTTTGTTATCGGCTCAGTTTGAGCAGGCGAGTCTTTGGTTTCGCGATCAACTTGCAAGTCGTCACGTAAAGCGGCAGCTGTGATTGCTTTTTCTTTTTTGATAGATCCGAGTAGAGCATCTAACCCTCGGTTTGCAGCTAATCCACGCTTTTTTGCCATGTTGGTTATCCTCTACACCCTGCTTACCTGATCTATTAAGTGGCCTTCTGGTTAGTGTATAAAACACCTTCCTTAACCCCTTAAAATCTAAATAGTATAAAAAAATATGATTACGCCCCGTACGGGAGCTTCATTTTAATGAATTGTGTGTCGCTTGCAAGCACAAACACCATTTAATCTGAGTAATGACAGACTATTAGAATGGGTTTGCACTATCTGCTTGTCGTTAACTGTTTTTTTCTGTCATTAATAGATCAAAATCAATCTGATTTTGAAGACAGCTGACGACTTTGTTTGATAATTTCTGTGGCCAGTTTGCGATAGGCCTGAGCCCCTTTTGAACTTTTTTCATATTCCAGTACAGGCATACCATGCGCAGGCGCTTCTGCCAAACGCACGTTTCTTGGAATAATAGTTTTGAACATCAAGTCGCCAAAATGGGACTCAAGCTCGGCAGAGACATCATTGGCTAAAGTATTACGAGAGTCAAATAAAGTTCTTAACACGCCGCGTATATGCAGCTCAGGGTTAAGCTCTTTTAATCTATCAATAGTTTGGGATAAATCGGCCAAACCTTCAAGGGCATAATACTCACACTGCATGGGAATAATAACGCCTTGAGTCGCCACCATCGCATTAATGGTAAGCAAGTTAAGACTTGGCGCACAGTCAATGATGACATACTCATAATTGCCAATGTTTTTCATGGCATTACTTAATAACAGATGGCTGTCGCTTTTGCCCATTAAGGTAATATCGATACCTGAAAGATCGCGATTGGCACCCACCACATCAAATCCTGCAGGACTAGGATAAATGGCATCATTTAAATCAATGCCATCTAATAGCACGTCAGCTATGGTCAATTCTAATGCCCGCTTCTCAAGCCCAGTGCCTGATGTGGCGTTGCCTTGGGGATCTAAATCAATAAGCAATACTTTTTTGCGTCGACCTGCTAGGCTTGCCGCCAAGTTCACTGCTGTCGTGGTTTTACCCACACCGCCTTTTTGATTTGCTATTGCCAGAATTTCCATAGGGTTACTCTTTTACCTCAGTAAAGCAGGTTGATTTAAATAGTTATTATAATATCAATTAGATAGTTGGCTAACCCAGCCTCTCATTGTTTTTAATCAAAAACTAAACTTATAGTTTTTTATCAGCTTTTTTTAACCAATTCCGTTAAATGCCGGGTTTCATGTAAATGTGGCACATCCAAAGCAATATGGTCTATCTGCCACTCATCAACCAGCGCATTAATGTCTTCTGGCTCAGGAATTAATCCTTTCATAGCTTGAAGCCAACCGTCTTGTGCCAATCTAGGCTCAGCAGCTTCCACAAAGTCAGTTAGGCTAGCAAATGCTCTAGAGGTGATGACTTCAAACTTTTCATGCTCTTGTGGTACAAAATTTTCAATGCGACTGGCCACAGGGGTAACGTTGGTTAATTTCAGCTCAGAGACCGATTGACGAATAAAGCGAATCTTTTTTTGGTTACTGTCAAGTACTGTCACTTCACGGTTTGGCTCACAAATGGCAATAACCACCCCAGGCAATCCTGCCCCAGTACCAATATCTAAAAGCTTACCAGATTTTAAATGCGGTAATATGGCTAAGCAGTCAATGATATGTTTAATCAAAGCTTCTTTAGGTTGTTTAATTGCAGTTAGATTATAAGCTTTGTTCCAAAACAATAGCTTGTCTAAGTACAACATAAGCTTGTGGCGCTGATCGGTGCTAATTTCTAATTCAAGCTTTGTAATAGAATCAAGTAAAAGATTATCAAGTTCTTGATATTGATTGGATATCACTTGAAACTCGGTGGTGTTCATCATTTTATCGCTACCATACTGTACTATAATACAGGCAAATTCTGGGTTTATCTCAAGCCAAAGTGTTTAGCGTGGCATTATAACACGTTCGTAATTTTTTTAGATGTTATCCCAGGTCTATCCTGCGATATACTCAATATTATTTTCAATCTTAATTTTCTATTGATCTGAGCCGACTATGTCCTCTTCTAGCAAAGCTATGACTCCTAAAAACAAAGCGCCTAAGAGCGCCCATAAGACCTCTGATGGCTCAAACTCAGCGCATACTGACTCAAACTCTAATTTTAAGGAGCCGTATGTTAATACAAACACAAAAAAACTCAACACCTCGAATCTGACAATGAAACCTTTAAACAAACAGCAACGGGCTGCTTTAGCCTCTGAAACAGTAACGCAAATAAAACACAACTGCAAAGTTGACGCGGTCAAATTAAAAAAGCACAGTGACCCCAGCGCCCTGCCTGCCTCTACCAAGCTGGCAGCTCGCCTAAATTGCGGCTTTGGTCAACAGCGTTCTGTTGCAGCGCTTAATACTGCCTTTGATATCACAGCAGGAGGCTATAACGTCTTCGCTGTCGGTGCCAATGGCCTTGGAAAAAGAACTTTTATTACCCAGTACCTGTGCAATAAAAGTCACAAGCAGGCGCTATTAAAAGATTGGATTTATTGTTATAACTTTAGCTCACCAAGCTCCCCTTTGGCTATTGCCTTAAAGCCAGGCACGGCAACTAAGCTAGCTTCTGAGCTGACCCATATTTGGCAGCAGTTAACCTTAGCTTTAAGACAATTAGATAGCACCCAACACGATGCACACTCTCAGACCAAAGACAGGGAAGATTTAGCTCAACAGATTAATATTACCGCTGAACAGACACTTGCTCCTTATTTTCTGGATTTATTTGAAGCTTATAACAGCAATCCTAAATTACTTGGATATTTAAAGCTGCTACAACAAGACCTGATTAGCAATGCTCAGCTTATTCTGCAAGCCACAGACTTACGCTTTACTCCTACACATAATCAGCAAATACCGGACAGATATAACATTAATATTATCAGTTCCGTGGGGAGTAAGCCGTCCTCTGAGTACGACCTAAAGCAAACTCAGCACCAAACGCCAGATGGCGCTCCTATTATTTTTGAGCCCAACCCCTCGCATAGCAATCTGCTAGGTAAAATCAATCAGACCTTGCAGGCAGGCTGTACCCTCAGCAATCATATGATGATTCAGCCAGGGGCATTGCATAAAGCCAATGGCGGTTTTTTGATAATAGAAGCCTCTCACATCAGCGAGTACCCCGAAGCTTGGCATGGATTAAAACTGGCCCTAAGAACTGCCAAATTAAGCCCTGCAGAGGTAAGCCACAACACAGCACTGGGAGATAACTTACTCACACCAGAGCCCATCCCTTTAGAGAACAAAGTTATTTTGCTCGGTGAGTCTGAGCTCTACGATCAGTATGCAGAGCAAGATGGGGAGTTTTTATCCTTATTTAAAATACGAGCTGACTTTCATGAAGAAGTGGTTCGCTCAACTGATAATGAAATTGAAATGGTCGCTAAAATGGCGGACATTATTGCTAAATATAAGCTTAAACATTTTGACAGCTCAGCCCAAGCCACGGTATTAGAGTTTTTAAGCTTATTGTCCGAAGATCAAAATAAACTCAGCCTGCATATCGACAGTTTAATTCAAGTGATGCTAGAAGCAGACCGTTTGGCAACAAGAGATAACGCCGATCTAGTCAGTTATCTTCAAGCAAAGCAAGCTCTTAAAGACATAAGCTATCGCTCAAGCTACCTAAAAGAGCTGTATCTACAAGAGATTACTGATGGCCAACAACTGATTAGTACCTCAGGCAGTGCCATTGGCCAAATTAATGCGTTGACCATTATTGATTATGCCGACAGTGAGTTTGGCATGCCCGCCTTATTAACCGCTGTGGTACAACACAGCATCGGTTCAGGCGATATCCTAGATATTGAAAGAGATGTGGAGCTTGGGGGCAGTCTACACGCCAAAGGCATGCTTATTATGAACAGCTATTTGCGCGCTTTATTTAGCCCCTATCACCCCTTAAACTTCACTGCCTCGCTAGCTTTTGAACAAAGTTACGCCCATATTGATGGTGATAGCGCTACTCTAGCAGAAGCTTGTGCTTTATTATCTGCTTTAGCAGAGGTACCTATCTCTCAGGCTCTGGGGATAACCGGTTCTATGAACCAACTAGGCCGAGTCCAAGCCGTGGGAGGAATCAATTCGAAAGTTTCTGGATTTTTTGATGCCTGCTCACATCAAGGCTTAACGGGCAATCAAGGCGTTATTCTACCCTATGCTAATATCTCTCAACTGATGCTTCGTGATGATATTATAGAAGCGGTAAACGCCAATCAATTTCATATCTATGGAGTAAAAAGCTTAAGTGAGGCACTGACCATATTAGCAGATATGCCAGTTGATACGACCAATAAAAAGGGCCGCTATCATAAAGCCAGCTTGTTTGGCAAAATCATCAAAAACTTAAAAAAATGGGAAGAACAGTTAAATCCTCCAGAAGAGTTAGATGAGCCGCAGCCTGCTGACGAACCAGCCTCAAAAGAGACGAAAGCTAGCCGGCGTGATGAATAATTAAGCTAAAACTTAAAAGACTATCGTATCCCTCATGAAATTATGCTATTTTTACCTCTGCTATACTTATAGTTATTTAATAATCAAAAGAATATGATGACTGATATGACCAAAAGTAAGGATACCTCTCAAGGCCAGCGCACAGTCAAAACCGGTGCTGCTACTGCCAATAATAGTACCGCAACCACTGCTCGTCAGTGGGAGCTGCTTAATTTATTAGAGCGTGGAAGCTGGCGTGGCACCCACCATCTGTATGAACAGTTGAGTTTGGCCAATTTCGATGTAAGTCTGCGTACGGTACAGCGTGATTTAAACGCGTTATCTAAGCGATTTCCTATCGAAAAAAATAATGCCAAACCTCAAGGTTGGCGCTGGAAAGAAGATGCGCCCGTTCAAAGCTTGCCACATATGAACTTATCGCAAGCGGTCGCCTTTAATATGGTCGAAGCCAACTTAGCGCAGCTGCTACCACCTACCATCTTAGACGAGCTATTTCCTTGGTTTGATCTAGCCAGACGCCAATTAAAAGACAGTAAAATTACCCATAACTGGTTAGATCGAGTCCGTATCGAGCCGGCCACACAGCCTTTAATTGCCCCTGAAATTTGCCGAGAATGTAAAGACTCGATTTATCAAGCCATATTTTATGAGCGTCAAATTACGGCCTGCTACACCGGCCGCAATAAGGACAACGCCGGTGAATATATCCTTAACCCCATTGCCATTGTCCAGCGTGGTGTGGTCATCTACTTATTGGCGACTAAAGTCGATGATGAGCAGCAAACCATTCGTACCTTTGCTCTGCATCGCTTTACTGAAGTGACGGTTGAAGAAGATACCAAAGCAGTTATTCCTGATAATTTTGATTTAACCTCTTATTTGGATTCAGGCGGCATGGGCTTTGCTCACTATTTATTCAAAGACTTGCCCAATCACGGTAAAGATACCCAGATTACCTTAGTGTTTAATGGTAAAGCCGGCACTAGCCTGACCGAAAGTCGACTTAGTGAAGATCAGATTGTCACTGATGATGAGGAAAATAATACTCAGACCATTACTGCCACAGTGAACTTAACCTCACAATTGGTTTGGTGGCTACGCGGCTTTGGCAAAAAGCTTATCTCTATTGAGCCTGAAATCTTAGAAAGAGCCGTTAAACAAGATGAAGCAGGGATGTAATTGGTTACTGTAGCAGTTTATTTTCAGCCAAAGTAAAGTGCTATAATTCCTTCTTATTGAACCACTTTCGTTATTAGCCTTAATGTTTATTAGCTCTAATTATTACTAATACAATTATTATCACTTAGGAGTTTCTTTTGGCCTCTACAACTCAACGCCCTACCCAGACTGTAGATTCAGGCTCAACCCATCCAGCCTCTACTACCCTACCCGTCTCACATCTGTTAAGTGAGCTGCCTATCCAAGGAAGTACCCTACTGTTTGGTCTGAACTTTAAGTACACCAAAGTGATGAAAAAAGGGCTTATTAACCGCTTAAAAAAGAACAAGACCACCTTAGATGTTGATTTATCTTGCGTACTATTTGACAAGCAGTTACAGGTTGTTGATAAAGTTTGGTTCAAGCAACTGCGAGACAGCTCTGAAGCCATTCGTCATCGCGGCGATAGCTTAAATGGTAAAGACAGAGGCGCCGCTGCCCAAATTGATAGAAACGTAGATGTAGAAACTATTGAGCTAAGACTGGCTCGCCTGCCTGAAACGGTCTGCCATATTGCCTTAGTGGTTTCTTCTTATAACGGCTACCCCATTCGTCAAGTTGAACGAGGCAATCTATATCTAAGTGATGATGAAGGCAGTGAAGTTTACTCGACAGATTTAACGCTTATAGCCAATGACAGTGCGGCTCTCTGCGTTGCCATTTTAAGCCGTGAGTTAGGTGAATGGCGTTATACCCAAAAAGATTTGCCTCTATCCAGTTATGAAATGGATAAAATGGTGGAACAAATCCAGCGTGACCTTAGCCGTATCTATGGTTAATTCTCATTAATTAAAATTACAATCAAATCTTAAAACCAAAAAAGAGCTGAAATTTCAGCTCTTTTTTTATCGGTATATTACAAAGATACAGAGGTTATAAATGCTCACCACAATGGGGGCAATAATTTTTCTTGTCTATCTCAGCCAGCCTTTGCTCATACTCTTTTTCGCGTAGTAACTGTACGATAACCTCTTCGGCCTGCTCTTTATTGAGACCCAATTCTCGTCTAATCTTATCAATCTTATATCTGTCTCTAATCAGATTCATGTCTTCATCATCGAGCAGCAATTCGCGGAATCTTTGCTCCAAAATTTCACGACGCTGTTCAAGCTCTGAAGCCAGACCTGATGCCAAAATACCTGCCGGTAATGCCGCCAAACCTACACCAAGTATGGTGATCATCGCCCCTAAGAACTTACCCACACTGGTAACCGGAATAACGTCGCCATAACCCACTGTGGTCAAGGTGACTACTGCCCACCACATAGACTTAGGAATGGACTCAAACACTTCGGGCTGGGCTTGGTTTTCTACCACATAAATCCCGCTAGAGGCAGTGACAATCATAATGATTAAGATAAAGACAACCGCTTTAAACGACTCTTTTTCCTTATTTAACACCACCAGTAAAATACGCATTGCGGCAAAATAGCGGGTTAATTTTAATAGTCTGAATAATCTTAAGACGCGTAGGAAGCGTAAATCGACTGTGACAAAGTAGTTTAAAAAGGCGGGTGCAATAGAGATTAAATCAATAATAGCCCCTGGGCTTTTTATCCAAAGTAGTCGTCTTTTCCAATGAGGTATCTCCGAGTGTTCCTCTTTGTCTCTTTCAACGATTACCCACACTCTAAGCAGATACTCAATACTAAAGACAATAATAGAGAAATATTCAAAAGCTTCGAACAAGTGCTGATTGGGAAAATACCAGGCATCTACTGATTCAGCGATAACGGCTGATACGTTTAATAAAATCAATAGTATCAAAAACTTATCAAACATCTTACTAAAATGAGTTTGGTAAGATTCGTTTTCAATAATGTCGTAAACTCGACTGCGGAGTTGCTGATAGAATTGATTATTTATCATATGCGGCTTAAGTTGGTTGTTTTAAGGAGGGGTGAGTTTGATATTTCTAGTGGATTAGCTTAATGTATTTTAAACAATCAGCTGTCATTGTGGTTGCGAATATTATAGAGGACAGATATGTGATAGCAATATAATTACTCTAATTGAAAAACAAAAAGGCCTTTGATTGAATCCAATCAAAGGCCTTGGTTTATTAACAAGCTATTATTGCTATAGCAAGATACGTCTAGGATCAGCCAGTAACTTAGCAATATAACGGGTGAAGACAGCCGCGTCTGCCCCATTAATCACTCTATGGTCATACGATAATGACAATGGCAACATCAAGCGAGGCTTGAACTTCTCTTTTTCTGTATCCCAACGTGGCTGCATTGTGGCTTCTGAGACACCCAAAATACCCACTTGAGGCCAGTTAACCAGAGGCGTGAAGTAAGTACCTCCTAAGTTACCTTGGCTAGAAATAGTAAAGCTCGCGCCTTGCAGCTCTTTAGCCGTAAGCTTCTTATCACGAGCTTTTGCAGCAAGCTCACCAATTTCAATGGCAATCTGCTTAATGCCTTTGGTTTGCGCATCTTTAATCACCGGCACAATTAGACCATCATCTGTAGCCACAGCAATCCCCATATTCACAGTTTTACGGATGTGAATCTGAGTATTGTCATCGCTTAGGTGACTGTTGAATTTAGGGTGCTGCATTAGTGCATACGCCGTTGCTTTTACAATGAAAGCTAGGATAGTAAGGCCAATACCTTGTGCCTTAAACTCCCCTTTTAACTCACCGCGTAATTTTTCTGTTTCAGTGATGTCTGATAAATCAAACTGAGTCACTTGTGGTAAGTAGGTATTGTAATTAAGCTGCGGGATAGACACTTTTTGTAGGCGGCTTAGATCCTGAGTTTCTATCTCACCCCAAATATCTTCTTTACTCATATCAGGCAGACTTGGTAGACCTGATGCAGCCGCCATAGCATTGCTACTAGGAGCTGCTGCCCCAGAAGTAGTATGCATATGAGCTTTGACATAATCAAAGACATCTTCTTTTAAGATACGTTCGTTAAGCGCACTACCTTCTACCTGAGTGATATCTACCCCTAGCTGGCGGGCTAGCTTACGTACAGCAGGACCTGCATAAACATCAGTCATCTTAGCATTAACTTGCTGTTCACTTAGCTTATTTACTTGAGTGTTAACAGGTTTAGACTGTGCTGCAGGAGCAGAAGATGACTTATCATTGCTCTTAGCTTGGTTAGCGGCAGGCTGCTTAGAAGCGGTTTTTTGCTCAGCTTTATCTGGCTGCGCATTGTCCTTTTTAGGAGCTGTTTGCCTCTTTTTACCGCCAGAAGACTTGATAACGATAAAGTCCTGACCGTTTACGATACTATCACCGGCTGCAACCAGAATCTCTTCTACTGTACCTGCTACGGGTGAAGGGACTTCAACAGAGGCTTTATCAGACTCAACTAACAATAAAGACTGATCTGCTTCGACTGTATCGCCAACACTGACCATAACTTCAGCAATTTCCGCTTCATCTACCCCTAAATCCGGTAAAGGATAGGTTTTTGATTCAGCTTCAGACTCATCACTAGAGTCTTCAACAGCTTCCTGTTGTTGCTCGTCTTCTTGATCAGCCTCATCAACAGGCTGTGCCTTAGCGTCTTTAGCATCAGTATCTTGAGCATCACTCTCTGCTGATTCCTGCTCTTCAGCGGTATCAGATTCTGCTTCTGAGCCTGCTTCAAGCTCAATCAGCACAGTGCCTTCAGTTACGGTATCACCGACTGACACCATAATCTTACTGACTGTACCGCTGCCAGAGCTTGGCACTTCAACAGCGGCTTTATCAGACTCTAATAATACAATATTGTCATTTTCAGTAATTTTGTCGCCGACAGAGATCATAATCTCACTAACTTCGGCACTTTCTACTCCCAAATCAGGGGCTTTAATTTCCATATCTGTTCTCCAGAATTCTTATAATTAGCGATGTTCGTATTAAATTTGAAGGAGGAATAAAAACTCTATTCCTCAACATCTTTATCATTTAATAGCTCGGCATCGGCTTGATCCTCTGCACGTCCTTCGCTACTAATTTCTTCATCGTCTTCTTCTACTAACTCTGGTACAGGATTTGGATTAACTTGATCCGGTGCTGGAGCATCTGGGAAATGGTCAAATTGTGGTTGTGGCTGCCAAGCTGGTGGCTGCTCAACATCAATACCTAGGCTAGTAATCGCATCTTTAACCAAGCGCATATCCACTTCACCTTCATCAGCCAAACGCTTCAAGGTAGCAACAACAATATGTTCAGCATTCACATGGAAGAAGTTACGTAGCTGTTCACGGCTGTCTGAGCGACCATAACCATCGGTACCTAACGTTGAGTAAGGACGGTTGTCTGGTAACCAAGCACGAATTTGCTCAGAGTAGTTGCGCATGTAGTCAGTCGCAGCGATAACCACGCCTTCATGCTTAGCCAGCTGTTCAGTAACCCAAGGCACCTTCTCTTCTTCCATTGGGTGTAAGCGGTTGTAATCATCACAAGCCATACCTTCACGAGTCAGCTCGTTAAAGCTGGTCACACTCCACACGTTAGCGCTTACATTGAACTCTTCAAATAAGATTTTCGCAGCTTTTTGTACTTCACGTAAGATAGTACCTGAGCCCAATAGCTGGACATACGCTGTGGCATGTAAGTGGCTATTGTCTTCAAGCAAGTACATACCTCGCTTAATGCCCTCTTCAACACCTTCTGGCATTGCAGGTTGCTCATAGTTTTCATTCATTAAGGTGATGTAGTAGTAAACACGCTCACCTTCACCATACATACGACGCAAGCCGTCATGCATAATAACCGCTAGCTCATAGCCATAGCAGGGGTCGTAGCTCACACAGTTAGGCACCGTACCAAATAGAAGGTGTGAATGACCATCTTGGTGCTGCAAACCTTCACCATTTAGTGTGGTACGTCCTGCAGTACCCCCTAGTAAGAAGCCTTGTGCCTGACAGTCGCCTGCTGCCCATGCTAAGTCACCAACACGTTGGAAACCAAACATTGAGTAGTAAATATAAAGCGGGATCATAGGTAAGGCGTTAATCGAGTAACTGGTCGCTAGTGCAATCCAAGCACTCATCGCACCTGCTTCGTTAATACCTTCTTCTAGCATGTGGCCATTTTTAGCTTCACGGTATCCCATCAAGGCTTCATTATCTTCAGGGGTGTATTTTTGACCCACTGATGAGTAGATTCCTAGCTGACGGAACATACCTTCAAGTCCAAAGGTACGCGCTTCATCTGGTACGATAGGCACAACACGGTCTTGGATGCTCTTATTTTTAAGCATCGCACCAAGTAAGCGGACGAATACCATAGTTGTCGACTGCTTCTTACCTTTACTGCCTTGTAAAATTCTGTCAAACATAGACAGTTCAGGGATATCTAAAGGTATATGACCACTACGACGGTTTGGTAAATGTCCACCTAAGGCTTCACGACGACCACGCAGATATTTCATTTCAGCCGAGTTTTCATCTGGGCGATAAAATGGCAATGAGTCTAAATCTTCATCTGTAAATGGCAAATCAAAACGATCACGGAAATACATTAGACCTTCTTTATCGATCTTCTTGATTTGGTGTGCTTTGTTAACAGACTGAGCTTGGTTAGATAAGCCGTAACCTTTAACGGTCTTAACCAATACTACGGTTGGCTGACCTTTGGTCTTCATAGCTTCACTGAAGGCTGCATAGACTTTAATAGGGTCATGACCACCACGGTCTAGGCGACGGATATCGTCATCAGTCAGCTCCTCTGCCATCTCTTTAAGCTCTGGATACTTACCAAAGAACTGTTCACGAACAAACCCACCGTCACGGGTTTCATATAGCTGATATTCCCCATCAACCACTTCTTCCATACGTCTTTTTAGGGCGCCAGAATGGTCTTTATCAAGCAGACTATCCCACTTACCACCCCAAACCACTTTAATAACTCGCCAGCCTGCGCCTCTAAATACAGACTCAAGCTCTTGGATGATCTTGCCGTTACCACGTACTGGGCCATCTAGACGCTGTAAGTTACAGTTAATAACCCAAATTAGGTTATCTAGCTTTTCACGACCTGCTAATGAAATAGCACCCAAGCTTTCTGGCTCATCAGTTTCACCATCGCCTAAGAAAGTCCAGATCTTACGACCTTCTTCTTTTAATAAACCACGGTTAATTAAGTACTTATGTACGTGGGCATGGTAAATAGACATAATCGGACCCAGACCCATAGATACGGTCGGGAACTGCCAATAATCCGGCATTAAATAAGGGTGTGGATAGCTCGATAGACCCTTGCCGCCTACTTCACGGCGGAAATTCTCTAACTGCTCTTCTGTCAAACGGCCTTCTAAGAAAGAACGGGCATAGATACCTGGTGCTGAGTGACCTTGGTAGTAAATCATGTCACCACCGAAGTGGTCACTGGCTGCACGGAAGAAATGGTTAAAGCCTGTCTCGTATAGTGTTGCGCTTGAGGCAAACGTCGCTAAGTGACCGCCCAAGTCATCATCGTTCTGGTTGGCACGCATTACCATAGCCAGAGCGTTATAGCGAATTAAGGCACGAATTTTACGTTCAATACCTAGATCACCTGGATAAGTAGGCTCATCTTCCACAGGAATACTGTTTAAATAAGCAGTATCCAAACGGTTAAAAGGCAAGCCTTCTTGAACCGCCATGTTGTAGAGTGCTTTTAATAAAAAGCGAGCACGATCTTTATCACTATGCTTGATCACAGACTCAAAGGCATCAAGCCACTCTTGAGTTTCAGTATGATCAGCATCGTTATAATATTTCATAAGTAATCCCTAGTTTTTTTATATGTTCGAGTAAACACTTGTATCACCATTAGTATAAACATATTTATCGGGCATACCTATCCCTCAAAATAAATGGTTTTTGTAACTGTATTTATTAAATAAATAATGATTATACATTTTAACGATTATTGTTGCCCACATCTTAACTAGCTTTAAACAAGTTTTATACTTTAGTTAAATAAGTGCCTTATGCCTGTGAATACACCTCGCTTTAGTAGAGGGATTGTAATAAAATTACAGATAGGACATTGACTCTTTACTGTTTTAGCTTATTACTTAGATTAGATAAGCAATTGGGTGAGATCCTCACCCAGCTTTAGCACTTTTATTTTTTAGCACCATCATCCTATCGCTATTTTTTATCAATCCTAAAAAAATAAAATTAGCGACTAGAGACTTAAATTGAAGTTATTTATAGTTATAAAAGGTTTTGTGTTGATATTAACTATAGGAACTAAAGCATAAGAGACTTGCTAGATTGAATCTAGCAAGTCTCATAAAGGAGTTCATCTTGACCGCAATTATTTCAAGACCCATGTTTTACATTAAGCCTCTTCGTTTTTGGCAGCCAGTTCTACCCAAGGCCTTTTTAAAGTACAGCAATGTCTATCTTGCTGCTGTCTTATCTAGTATTTTACTGACCATGACAGCGACGACTGCACAGGCCAATGACGCTTTAAAAATGACCCTCACTGCAAGCAAAGTTGTGACCAATAATCAAGGCGAACGGGTATATATCCCCGTAAATACAGCGAAAATTGGTAGCTTAATTCAGTATAAAGCTACCTACAGCAATACCTTAAATACAGCCATTCAGAACACCACGGTAACTCTTCCTATTCCAGCCAATACTGAGTTTACTGGAGAAGCCTATCCTCCTAGCGCTCAAGCTTCGCTTGATTACTATACCTATCGTGATCTGCCCTTAATGCGCATGGTGGAAGGCAAGTTAGTAGAGGTGCCTTTTTCTGAATACAAATCTCTGCGCTGGGATATCAAATATATCCCGCCACACAAGTCGGTAAATGTGGCATTTAACACCATTGTTCACTAATGCTTAGCCGACTATTTGGCTTTATCACGGCATGAAAAAGGGCTTATAAATAGAGGATTATCTATCCTCTGTTTATAAGCCCTTTTTATACGCTCATTTTACAAGCCTTGCTTACTAGGGTTATAACTTATCAGCTATAACCCTATCTCTAACTAGCCTACCAGCTCTTTGTCATCCAAGGTAGCCTGTGAGCTATCTACATCTAAGCGGTGCTCAAGCTTTAGGTAGTCCTCAGACTGCATTTCAAGCAGACGTGAGCGGGTACGCTCAATCTCAAACGCCAGCTTCTCCCCTTGATAAAGATCTAAGATAGACTGCTCTGCTCTAACAAGCAGCTTCACACGGCGATCATAAAACTCATCAACCAAGTAGATAAAACGACGAGTAGGATCACGTAATACATCCGTCAACTCCGGAACGTTATCTACCAGTACCGTGCTAAAATTATTTGAGATTTCAATAAAGTCATTGGCAGATCTTGGCTCCATACATAGCTGTCTGAAATCGCAGTACAGTACCGTCTTAGTACGAGCATTAATCTTAATCTCACGGCCATTAATGGTGATAGGCTCTTTTGAGATCTTTTGATTGTTCGCCAATGATACAAAGCGGTTGGCCAGCCAGTGACTGTTTTCTTTGGTTAGAGGAGATTTATATAGCTCAGCTTGCTGTAATAAGCGCAGGCGGTAATCGATACCTGAATCGATATTCATGACCGTGGTGTGCTTCTCCAGCTCTGTTACAGCAGGCATGAAACGGTCTCTATGTAATCCGTCTTTATACAAGCCCGATGGCTCAATGTTTGAAGTAGCAACTAGAGTAATCCCACGCTTAAACAACATGGTAAATAAATCACCTAAAATCATCGCATCAGAGACGTTCGATACGAAGAATTCATCGAAGCAAATTAATACGGCTTCATCATGAATAATATCCGCTACTTTCTCTAAAGGATCACTGCTGCCTTGTAGCTTATTAAGCTCTTTATGAACTCGCTGCATAAAGTGGTGAAAGTGCATACGCATTTTGCGCTGCAGTGGAACAGACTCAAAGAACATATCCATCATCCAAGTCTTACCACGACCCACACCGCCCCACATATATAGTCCTTTTGGTGGCACAGGTTGCGATTTAAAGAAACCAAAAAGACCTTTTTTCTCTTTAGAGTTCTCAATCAGCTGATGATAGACACCATCAAGATAGGTCATCGCCTTCTCTTGGATGGGATCATGATTAAACTCATCAGTAGCTATCGCCGCTTGGTACCTTTGTAATGGGGTCATATTCATATTTTAAGTATCACTCTTATCTTATAGGGAAATAACTTCGTTATGATAGCAACATAATCATTTTTGCCACACCGGCTTAATGCCTGTTGCCGGATAATACGTAGCTTACTTAAACCGCATGTTGCTCTAATAAAGATTTGATTTCAGTTAAACGACCATGGAAGAAGTGGCCAGCATCCTTGAGCACATAGCTGCTAATTTGCTTATCTTCAGCAAATTTTTTCATTAATTCAGGCTTAATCACTCTATCCGCATCGCCATAAATTTGAATGGTTTTTTTGGTCGGCAAGATAACATCAGACGCATCATTATTTTCAACTGAAGGGGCCATAAGTACCACTTTTATCAGCTCCATCTCAGTTAGCTCCCAAATATGGGGCGTAACTAATATTTGCTCAGCAACTCGTGCTGTAATATAACCCCCAAAAGAGAAGCCGCCTAACCACAGCTGATTGGCCGAGGTTTGGGTGGTGATCCATTGTAATACCGCTATGGCATCTTCAACCTCACCTACCGCATAGTCATGTTCACCGGTAGATTTTCCTGCGCCCCGAAAGTTAAAGCGAACCACATGCATACCCTGGTCACGGGCAAAATTAAACATGGTGGTCACCACTTTATTTTTCATAGTACCATCAAATAAAGGGTTTGGATGGCACAACAAAGCCACCTTCTTGGTATTAGGATCTTTAGGATCCTCATTTTGCCAAAGAGCTTCAACTTCAAGTTTACCGGCTGGCCCATCAATTAAAAGCTGTTCAGTTTTGGTTTTCATAATTAAAATCTTAATCTTTTATATAGTGTTTATTTGTTGTAGCCAAAATATGGCAGGATGCATAAAAATAAGTGACAACATGATAGCAAAAACCAGGTTGTAAGTGGGTAAGGCTGTGTTAAACCATTAACATTATCCTAAGATTTAGTATTATCAGCGCTAAGTTACGCCCTTTTATTGTTTAGAGCTATTAAAGTTGCAATAGATAAGCAACAAGCTCTACACTAAACAATGAACGCTCAATAATTGAGAAAGTATACTCTCCTATACTAGGATGACAATAATATGGCTTATTATTTGGCTTTTTCTTTGATAGTCCTGATTGAGGACATCCCTTTTATATCTTTTTCTTAGTGTTTTGAGGCTTCTTATGACTACCCTAGCTTGGCAAAAAACAACAAAACTTACTACTTTAGGCTTTCTTGCATCAGCTGTCATTGGCTTAAGCGCTTGTCAGTCTACTCCTACAGCCCCTGTCATTCAGCGTGCAGACTCTACTTTTGAAACCACAGGTATCGGTAAAACTAAAGTACAAGCTCAAGAAAACGCTTTGGCCAGTGCCAAAAAAACTTGCGGCATGCGTCAAGCAATTATTGTCAAAGACGAGCTAAAATATAACGGCATGTTTGACCAAAAAACAGGGCGTATGATTGATCAAGTAGGCTCTATTGCTGGTGCAGTACTGGGAACAGGTAAGCCTAACTTATCTCGTGATGACGACTATGAGTATAATATCAGCTTCCGCTGTCAATAGGCTTTTATCAAGCTCTATCTTCTGTCAAAAAAGGTTCTTATTATCACAATAAGAACCTTTTTTGCTCTAGGCTTTATAGCCACCACATAGCTACTCACTAGCGCCTTGGATCAAACGCATCTCTGAGCGCTTCTCCGACGAATATCAGCAGGGATAACACCAGGGTTAAGCTAAAAAAGGCAGATAACGCCAACCAAGGGGCATCTAAATTATCTTTACCTTGGTTCATCAGCTCCCCTAAAGAAGGAGAGCCTGGGGGCAATCCATAGCCCAAGAAATCAAGAGAGGTTAAGGCTACGATATTGGCTGTTAAGATAAAAGGCAGCTGGGACAAACTTGAGGCCAGTGCATTAGGCAGAATATGGCGCAGCATAATCTTGGTATCAGAGACTCCTAAATTGCGTGCTGCTCTCACATAATCAAAGTTGCGCGCTCTTAGAAACTCTGCACGAACCAGACCTACCAAACTCATCCAACCAAACAGCAGCATTAAAGCAAATAACACCCAAACACTCGGGTTAAATAAGCTGACCAAGATAATGATCATAAACAGCTGAGGCAAACCCGCCCAAACTTCCATAAATCTCTGACCAATTAAGTCTGGCCAACCACCATAATAACCTTGCACTGCCCCAACGATGATACCTATCAATGACCCTGCAAGCGTTAATGCCAAACCAAATATTAAAGAGACCCGCATACCATAAAGGATTCGAGCCAGCACATCCCTACCCGTGTCATCCGTTCCTAACCAATTACTGGCATTAGGCGGTGCTGGATAAGGCTGCTCCAATTCAACGCTGGCGGTCTGATCTGCAAACTCAATGAGCGGCATTATCATAAAGCCTTTTTGCTCAATCAACTCCTTCACCGCTGGGTCTTTGTAGTCAGCTTCTGTCTCAAATACTCCGCCAAAGGTTGTCTCGGGATAAGCTTTAACTACAGGGAAATAAAGGTTGTCCTCATACTTAACCACCAGCGGCTTATCATTGGCCACAAAGTTAGCGCCTAGACAAATCAAAGAGATCAGGCAAAACAAGATTAGAGCAATCACTCCGAGTCTATTTTGCTTAAAGCGATTGAGTCTTGCCTGCCAAATTGGATTAAGCAATGGCTTATCTTTACTCATCTTAGCGTCCCTCGAAGTCAATACGTGGGTCAATGAGATGATAGCTTATATCACTAATAAGCTGTAATAACAGACCCACCAAGGTAAAGATAAATAAAGTGCCAAATATCACTGGATAATCTCGCTGCACAATGGCTTCAAAGCCAAGTAGCCCCAAGCCATCCAACTTAAATATAATCTCTATTAAGAAGTTACCGGTAAAAAATATACTAACAATAGCTGCAGGAACGCCAGCAATAACAATGAGCATGGCATTTCTAAACACATGACCATACAGTACTTGATGATTACTCAAGCCTTTAGCACGCGCGGTCAGCACATATTGTTTGGACAACTCTTCAATGAAGCTAAATTTGGTTAAATAAGTCAGTGCTGCAAAGCCGCCAATGGTACTTGCCGTCAGTGGTAAGGCTAAATGCCAAAAATAGTCTTTGATTTTGGCCAATGGGCTTAGTTGATCAAAGTTCTCTGAAACCAGACCCTGTAACGGGAAAATTTGCCAGTAGCTTCCCCCTGCAAACAGCACCAGTAAAATAACACCAAACACAAATATGGGTATGGCATGACCCACTGCTAGCATAACCGCAGTCAACTTATCCATACTAGAACCATGATGCATGGCCTTATAAATACCTAAGGGTATGGCAATAAGATAGATGAGCAACGTACTCCAAAGACCAAGAGAAATAGAAACTGGCAGTTTTTCTACAATCAACTCAGTAACCGGCTTACCCTTAAAAAACGACGTACCAAAATCTAGTACGGCATAGTTTTTTAGCATAATCCAGAAGCGTTCAGGGGCCGGCTTATCAAAGCCGTATTGGGCCTTAATGGCCTCTACCATCTCTTCAGACAGACCGCGCGAACCTCTATAGCCACCTTCTGAAAGGATGCTCCCGCCTCCCATTGATGCCCCAGCAACTTCTCCCTTATTTTGAGCCAGCTCAATTTGTGCTATTTGCTGCTCAACCGGACCTCCTGGTGCGGCCTGAACCAAGATAAAGTTGGTTAAAAGAATGAGAAATAAAGTGGGTATGATAAGCAATAACCGTTTTAAAATATAACGACCCATGAGCCTATCCTTATTTATTACTGCTTATCATGAGAGTTCCAATCAAATCCGTTGAGTTAGAAAGTGTCTTTTAAGGTTCTTAATGCGCTAAATACAGTTAATGGTTTGGTATCTGATAGCTCTACCTGCTGTTGAACCCCATCAATTACGGTCAGCTCTTCACTACGCAAGAATACGTTAACCTGTCTTTCATGCCCTAATGTGACTGGTAAAGAAGGTTTGCCCTGCTCATTTAGAGCTTCAACTTCTGATAAGGTTTGTTGCATTACCTGATTATCTGGCTCAATAGATAAGCCAAATCTTAAGTTTGAGGCCGTATACTCATGGGCGGGATAAAACAAGGTGTTTTCAGGCAGCTTATTAAGTCGCTTCAAGCTTTCATACAGCTGTTCCATAGTGCCTGTAAAGACTCGGCCACAGCCTGCACTAAATAAGGTATCGCCACAGAATACTTGCTTCACATCCTCATTGGTTAATACATAAGCCAAATGTGAGGCGGTATGCCCAGGGACGGCCCATACCTGCGCAGTATATCCCCAAGCACTCACTGAGCTGCCCTCTTTAACCACCTGATCGGGACTTACTCCATGATCAGAGGCGGCTACCACATGAGTCATGGGATACAGTTCACGTAGCTCGGCTATCCCACCCACATGATCATGATGATGATGAGTCACCCAAATAGCTGTCAGCTCAAGTTGGTACTGTTCTAAGTATTCAGCGACAGGCTCTGCTTGGCCTGGATCAATAACGATGGCTTGTTTATTTTTATCGTTTACCAACGCCCATATATAGTTATCATTAAAGGCGGGTATAGGCGTAATAATTAAGCTCATGGAACTTCCTATTGTTTAAAATATATTTTTTGATGCAAACTCTTATAATGTGAAGGATAGTGACTTCTACTATTTACACAAGAATGCCATAGGTCATGCCTGGTATCATCATTTGAGATATTTAGTAATAATCGACTCAGCGGATTTATCCACCCACCAATAATCAATACCGACCGCATTATCTGGCAGGGTCTTGTTGTGACGATATTTATCCCAGTAGACCACTCGAGTGCTGGTAGTACCATACATAGGCACCATGTAATATCCAGCCCTTAATAAACGGTCTAATACCCTAGTATAAAGCACAATCTCTTCTCTGTTCTCAGCTTTAATAAGCTTATCTATCACAGTATCAATGGCTTCGTTTTTTATACCACTATAATTTTGGTTGCCCTGCTCATCGGCGGCAGCACTACCCCACATATAGCTTTGTTCAGAACCTGGTGAGGTACTTTGTGGAAAGCCAGCCACTATCATGTCGTAGTCAAATCGTCTTAACCGTTCTAGATACTGAGAGGTATCAACCTGACGAATTGAGACTTCAAACCCTAATTTCTTTAGGTTTCGCACATAAGGCAATAACACTCGGCTTATTTTTTCATCAGTGATTAAGATTTCAAACCTAGCTGGCTTGCCATTGGCTTGATACAGCTTCATATCTTGATAGTAAAAGCCCGCTTCCAGCAGTTTTTGTCTGGCATTTAATAAAGCTTGTCGATGGTAGCCTTTGCCATCTGACTTAGCAAGTTGCCACTTAGCCACAGCAGCTTGTCTTTGAATAGGCTCAAGCTTAGGTAATAAAGGCTTTAATACCTGATACTCTTCATCATCTGGCGTTCCGGTAGCCGCAAGCTCCGAGCCGTGAAAATAGCTTTCTAAACGCTCATATTGATCATAGAACAAGGTCTTGTTCATAAGCTGAAAGTCGAAAGCATCAGTCATTGCTTGACGAACACGTATATCAGAGAAGATATTTTTACGAAGATTCATCACCAAAGCCTGCATCATCACAGGATTTTTGGTCACAATGGCCTCTTTTTTTATTAATCCGGCTCGGGCAGCAGCAAAATCATACGCTGTTGTCCATTTTCTCGCCGAGCTTTCTTGACGAAAGTGATACTGGCCTACTTTAAATCCTTCTAGAGCAATTTCATCACTGCCATAGTATATGTATTTAATATAATCGAAATTAAATCGGCCTTTATTAACCATAAGTTGTTGACCCCAGTAGTTAGGATCACGCTTATAAGTCACACTGCGGCCTTGCTCCACGTGATGCAACTGGTAAGGGCCACTGCCCATCAATGGCGTCAGCGATAGCTTTTCAAAGTCTTTTTCAACCGAAGCTTTCTTAAAGATGGGAAACTGCCCCACCGTCAATAAAATCTCTTTATTTTCTGATGATTTAAAATGAAATTTTACTCGGCGCTTATCTATGACTTCTACCTTATCAATAGCTGCCAAATAGCTGCGTAATTGCATCAATCCTTTATTTAAATAGGCCTCATAAGTGGCCTGAACATCCTCGCTGGTAACAGCACTGCCATCCCAAAACTTGGCTTTAGGATTAATATGATAAATAATCCAACTGGTATCATCAGGATCGTAGGTGATTTTTTCAGCCAACTGCGGATACATAACAAATGACTCGCTTAACGAGCCTGCCAACAAGGTATCGTAAAGATAGTCCGTACCGCTCATAGATACCCCTGTGGTCATCCAAGGGTTGGCGCTGTTAAAGGTCCCCATCGCCGCTTGAGAAAGCATGCCGCCTTTAGGGGCTTTGGGGTTAGCATAAGGCAAGTAAGGCGCATTGATATAGCGCGCCTCACTATTGTGACCAAGGGCTGTCACAGTAATAGGAGCAGCATGGACGCTAGGAGTCAAACTGAGCAGCAGGGCACTCAATAAAGTCGAAGCAAAAAAAGCATTCTGTTTTTTAAAAAACAGCTTAATCTGCATTTACCCCTCCTTTGGCCAATTCAATTCCTAGCACAGCTCACCTATCCTTTAGCTTATAGCATGACTTTTATTTAATCAGTACCCATTAAAACTTAAGCCTGCTTGTTAGCAAACTCAATCATAAAGTCACACAAGGCTTGTACCGACTCAAGACTCACAGCGTTATAAATACTAGCACGCATACCGCCGACATCACGATGCCCTTTTAAGTTTAGTAAACCGGCTTGCTCAGCTTCTGCTAAGAACTGGGCATCTAGGCTACTGTCTTTTAGAGTGAAAGGTACGTTCATGATTGAACGATACTGAGGGTCTACTTTGTTAATATAAAACTCACTGTCATCGATGGTTTTATACAGTAGCTCAGCTTTTTGACGGTTAATTTTTGCAATAGCTTCTAAGCCGCCTTGTTGCTCTAACCATTCAAACACCAGACCAGCAAGATACCAAGAGTAAGTCGCTGGCGTGTTTAACATAGAGTCTTTATTAGCCTGATTCGCATAGTCTAACAAAGCTGGACACCATTCACTGGCTTTACCAATTAAGTCTTCACGGATAATAACGATAACTAGGCCTGCGGGACCAATGTTCTTTTGGGCACCGGCATAAATCAAGCCAAACTTAGAAACATCGATAGGCTCTGATAAGATACAAGAAGACATATCTGCAACTAACGGAGCATCAACTTGAGGCGGCTGAAAAATTTGCACCCCATGAATGGTTTCGTTAGCACAGTAGTGAAAATATTCAGCGCCTTCAGTTAGCTGCCACTCACTTTGTTCTGGTACTGTAGTAAAGTTTGAGTCTTTGCTAGAAGCCACCTCGTTAACTTCACCCAGCCCTAACTGAGCATAACGTTTGGCCTCTTTAATTGCTTTGCCTGACCAAGCACCTGTGGTCAAATAATCTGCTTTGCCTTTACCATCTTGGTCACCCAGTAGATTTAATGGAATAGCAGAGAATTGAAGCGTTGCACCACCTTGTAAGAAAAGCACTTTGTAATTATCAGGAATCTGCATTAAGCGGCGTAAGCTTTGTTCCGCTTCTTGCGCCACTTTTACATAGTCTGAACTACGGTGACTCATCTCCATGATAGAGACGCCCTTACCCTCCCAGTCTAACATCTCAGCTTGTGCTTTTAGCAATACCTCTGTAGGTAAAGAGGCCGGACCAGCACAAAAGTTATGCAAACGATTAACAGGAGTTTCTTGTTTTAAATTAGTGGCTGCAGTTGCTTGATTCATAATTATCCTACAAAACAATAAGGTGGGTGGGGATACAGCATTTTTAGGTTAACTGCATAAGTATAATACAATTACCAAAGCGATAAACACTGTTAACTGACTCAGTATTTATTCATAAGGGGAATGAGTTTACTTTTGATTGAGCGTTTGCCACAGTTGTTTTTTTAGGTCACTATTTTGTAGCATATCCGCCAGATAAGGCAGAGTTACAAGCTGTGGATGGCTCAAGCTTTTGGGCATTTCAGTGAGCGCACCCACTTTGACATCATTTCTTTTGGCCAGGCAAAATATAAACCCTGCCACACTAGCATTGGCCGACTCTTTATCACTAATACCCGGACAAATAGGGAATTTCAGCACTTGTGGGCTTAGCGATAAGGCACTAAGTATATTTTCCCAAAGGGCTAATTGCTGTGGCTGCTTGAATGTCTCAGCATCTGCTATTAATACCCAGTCTTTAAAGCTTACCCCCACAATTTCAAAGGGAGCCACCTGCTCTAAGCTATCCGCTAGGCTGACCTTCGCTTGAGTAGTCTGCCCTTCAGAGACATCGAGCTTTTGTTTTAAAGCCTGTATCGGATTGGCCGTTAAATTTCCTGTTTCAACAACGGGATGGTCTATATTTGGGCGGCTTATATCTAGCCGGTTTATAACAGGAGCTTCTGTTACTGCAGCGGTAGCAGGTTGTGACGCCTGTCCGTTATGACTGGCCACTACTGGAGCTTCACTAACCACAGCTTGCCCCATATGTTGGCGGCTTTGGCTGGCTTGATTATTAACCCTCTGATTGTGCTGCTCAACCACAGTGTCATAGTCTACTGTGCTAGTAGCGCGATCACGCTGCACCCAAATATCTAATCCCATCATGCCCAATATATGCCGCTGTTGGACCAACAAAGCTGGCACAGCACTATCTACTCCCTTAGGTGATGGAGTTATTGGGTTAGCAGGAGCTTGGTATGCAGCAGTCATAGAATTATCATTTTTCAGTTTTAGAACTCATAGTGGTTGAGCCCAAGTTGTTTTTTCTAATTTAAGATAACGAGTGTTTAAGACAGCAAAAGTAAGAAAACAATAGGTATTCAAAGAGGCTAATCAAAGTTAGGCTTTAAGTTTACCAAATATCTGCCTATATCTCGATGTTAATTTACAGATTGGTTAACCTAACGATGGGTTAGCTGGGTCAAAAATGAGCAATGAATAAATATAAAAAAACCTGCTACCCTTCAGACCTTAGGCCTTACAGATAACAGGTTTTTTTATATTATCTTTAACGGTAGCCTAAACAGCCACCCTCAAAGTTTATGACAGCAGATTATTTAGCTTCTGCTTCTTCTTGGCCTTCACCCCAAATTTTTGGATATTTATAGCCTGGGAATGATTCGTGAGCATAAGTTTTGAAGCTCTCTGAGTTATAAGCATCGGTCACATCTTTAACCCATTTTGCGTCTTTATCTGCAGCTTTAATCGCTGACCAGTTAACATACGCGAAGCTGGCTTCTTGGAATAAAGCTTCTGTTAGCTTAATACCAGAGTCGGTAGCATAGTTACCGTTAATGATAGCAAAATCAACATCATCACGAGCACGAGGTAACTGAGCTGCTTCTAGCTCAACGATATCAATATTTTTTGGATTAGTAGCGATATCAGACTTAGACGCTGTTAATGGATCCACGTTATCTTTTAGAGTAATCCAGCCTAAATCGTCCATCATCACCAACGCACGAGCGAAGTTACTTGGATCGTTAGGAGCAGATACTTTCATACCATCATAAGCTTCTTCCAATGACTTCTTCTTGCCACTATATACGCCTAATGGTGCAGTTGGTACTTGGAAAACTTCAACTAATTCTAAGTTGTTTTCTGCTTTAAAAGTATCTAAGTAAGGCTTGTGTTGGAAAATGTTGATATCCAAGTCACCCTCAGCCAAAGCTAAGTTAGGACGAACATAGTCAGTGAAAGTCGTCAGCTTAACCGTGTAACCTTGTGCCTCAAGCTCACCTTTAACTTGATCGCGAACCATATCGGCGAAGTCACCTTCAGTGGTACCGATTACGATGGTCGTTTTCTCTTCAGCAGTACCGGCGGCAGCATCAGCATTGGCTGCGTCTTGGTCAGCACCGTTACTACAACCTACTAATGCTAGGCCTGAGATACCGGCTATGGCGGCTGCGGCAAAAACTTGCTTACGAATTTCAGCTATCTTCATGGATCAATCCTTTAAATAAGAAGGTATTTTTAACAAAGCATTTTTGTTAAAAGTTATTTGAAAGTTAAAATGTTACCACAGACTTAACGATTGTTGCTGTAGTGTGTGATTCACATTCTAACCGATAATTACGCATTTCTACATGAAACTTTTGGCACTACTTATGAATTAAATTCATTAAGGCTATGTTGACTAAGTCGTCTTCATCAAAAACTTATCCTTAACGCTTATCCAATTTGGCCGCTAATAAGTTACCAATTCCCTGGATGCCAATTACCATAACTGAAAGCATAATCACAATGAAGATCATCACTTCAGTTTGATAACGATAGTAACCATAACGAATGGCCAAGTCACCAAGACCACCGCCACCGATCATACCGGCTGCAGCTGAATAAGACAGCAAGCTAATACACAGTATGGTCACTGATAGCACCAGACCTGAACGGGCTTCTGTTAGCAAAACCTTGATAATAGTAAAAGGACTTGCCCCCATAGACTCAGTAGCCTCAACAATGCCGCGGGGCACTTCTCTCAAGTTTTGCTCAACTAAACGAGCAAAATAAAACGAGCCTGCCAGCGCCAATACTAGCGATGCCGCAATGGGACCAATACTGGTACCGATTAAGGACTTAGTAAAGGGAGTCATCGCAATCATTAGGATAACGAAGGGGAAAGCGCGCATAAAGTTGGTAACACCGCCCAGTAACGCATAAAAGGTCTTATTTTGCAGTAACTGCTTATCACTGGTTAAAAATAAAAACACCCCAAAGAAGCCACCGATAATAATCGCCGCTGTGGTCGATATGCCCAGCATAACAAAGGTATCAATCGTTGCTTGCCAGATTTCACTACGCAGCTCCCAAAGACGGGCTGTGGCATCGTTAAAACTCATTGCTAGCATATATTAATCCTCCTGAACCAAGCCGCGACCCACTTCAGTGGTGGCTATAATTTGACCATCAGTAATATCCGCCACCTCGAGTAGATGACCTTCATGCAATAAAGCGGCTCGATTACAAATACGACGAATAACGCTCATTTCATGAGTCACGATGACAATGGTCACACCCAACTTCTCGTTCACTTCTTTTAAGGTAGCCAGTAACGTACGGGTGGTCGAAGGATCTAAGGCACTGGTTGGCTCATCAGCCAGTAGTACTTTTGGATTTGGAGCAATAGCACGAGCAATACCAACGCGCTGCTTTTGACCGCCCGACAGTTGAGCAGGATAATGATTGGCACGATCAGTTAGATTAACAATCTCCAAGCATTCCATAACTCGGCCGTAGATATTATCTTTGGCATAGCCTGAAACCTTTAAGTTAAATGCCACGTTTTCAAAAACAGTTCTGTTAGACATCAAGTTAAACTGCTGAAAAATCATACCCACGTTATGACGAGCGACTCGCAACTGCTTCGGGTTCATATCAGTCAGCACTTCGCCATCGATAGTAACCGTGCCCCCATCAGGACGTTCAAGTAAATTCATTAAGCGTAATAAAGTCGACTTCCCTGCCCCGGAATATCCCATCAAACCAAAGATTTCTCCTTGTTTTACAGTCAATGAGATAGGCTCAACAGCAGTAAACCAATAGGTTTTACCATCCTTTTGAGTCTGGAATTTTTTATATACTTGATCTAGAACAATCATATCGCTCATGGCAGTCATCTTGAATAACGGTTTACAGCTTTTGAAGTTACACTGAGGTTAGGAGACAAACACAGTCTAAGTGCGACTGTAATGAATTTTACAAAGCGCAATAATATAGCATACTGCACTGTTTATGACATCAAATTATCCAAACAAAAGCCATGCTTAACCAGAATATGTAAATTCAATTCATTACTTTATTGACGTTAATAGCCTCTTTGACTTCCTCCCCTCGCTAAACCGAGGGGATTCCTACCGCTAGACGGTCAAGCCCGACCGCAAGGATGTTCTTAGC
>ERZ808037.331-NODE-331-length-48606-cov-36.370129_pt1 | contig 48606 bp, 21 predicted proteins | sample MGYA00380190_ERZ808037 | MGnify/ENA primary metagenome ERZ808037 (study PRJEB31490, sample SAMN06133399) | mouse gut metagenome | isolation source: J9 | host: mice | place: China: Chengdu | collected 2015-05 ...
CCTTTACAAAAAGCAAGCCCAACTTCTGCCGTTCAGGAAGTTGGACTCGCCTTTTTATGGTTTAGCGGACAGTAATATTTCAAATATAGGCATATACTGCATGCCGGGAACAAGAAAGAGTGCCGGGACCGCTGAAAAAAGGAATACCCACCGCAACATGGTGACAGGGCGATATGTATGGCTCGGTTTTTCAAGAATAACCAGATACAAAGCATAGCAAACCGCAGAAGCTGTCGCAAGAAGATTGCCTAAAAAATTATCACTGCCGCTCACTCCTCCCTTGCCATAAAGAATCACTATCAACGCTCCCGCAAAGGACACGAATACACCCACACATTCCAGCAACGACGGACGTCTCTTCTGAAACAAGACACCGATCAGTATTACAAACATCGGCGGCAAGGTCATGATAATGGAAACGTCTATAGGATTACCGTAACGCAATGACGTGACAAACAGATAAATGAAGCCGAACAGCCCAATAAATCCGCCCGATATAAGCCTGAGCCAATCATGAGGGTCAATGCGTTCACATTTCACAAACATGGATGCCAGCCAAAACAAAACGGCACCCAGCACCAGTCTTACAACGATGATACCCTCTGCGGTCATCCATTCCGGTATAAGTGCTTTCGTAACAGAAATATTCACGCCCCAAAATATCGATGCGAGCAACATGCATGCATTTCCCACCAAAAATCCTGAGGTATGTTGTAATGGTCCTGTACTTTTAACGTCGGGTCTTAGTCCTGATTTCATATAATAATTCTATTGCCTATACTATCATTAGAACACCCATTACGGATACAAGTTTAATAAAATATCCCGGCATGAAAACCAAGAGGGCGGAATGTGGATTTAAAGACCGACATTCCGCCCTCTTGGTTATGGGGTTCTATATTACGCCTATGCTTCCCTATTTTTTGAACCGTATAGCATTTACGGGCATAAGTGAGCCGTCCGGCCCAAAACTGTACATTGCCTCGAACGGCTCTATAGTGACTTTGGATTCATCGAGCATGGAACGGTCAAGGCCGAAGACATCGATGAAGAAATCGTAGACGGCATTACGCTTGTTAGGACCGAAATCGTGCCCCTCTGACGGAAGATGCACGTTGCTTACCTTGTCAGCAACATCGTAGAAGCCATATATCCGCTGAAGATATGGATACTCGAGCACGGGGACAGCCGAGGTCCAGTCCTTGCCATCGGACACCACACACATGGGACGCGGAGCAAAAGCAGCTGCAAGTTCGGCATTACATGTTCCACCGCCGGCACACTGTATGGGCATACCGCTTTCACAAGGGCAGCCTCCATCGAAATGTGATGCCAGACTCACCACCGGGCAAGACGCTGTGTAGCGGGGATCGATAAGAGACAGAAGCACCGTCTGAGTGCCGCCGCCCGAACCGCCATTGACTCCCACCCGTGTCGGATCGACATCCTTACGCTTCATCATGAAATCAAGAATAGAGATGCCGTTCATTGCCTGTATCACATGTGCGTCAGCAGTCTGATGAGCCTCACTTCCTACCTGAAGAGCCGACTCGCCCCATCCATAGAGGTCATAGTCGACACATATGGCACCCATGCGCGCAAGAGTTGCAAGACGCTGCTGCTGCGCTTCATTGTAACGGCCGTTGCCGAAATGTCCGTTAGGGCATATGATCAGCGGATGCTGTTTCCCCTTTTTCCCCTTACCGGCCGGCTCATATATGGAGCCGCACACATAAAGCCCCGGATAGGTCTCAAGATAGAAATTTCTAACGGAATATCCGTCAAATTTTCTCGGCTTTGAAATCACCGGTTCTCCCCCTACTCTTTTGGCAAGAGCATTGTCAATGGTAAGGAGCTCCCGCACCTGACTACGCACACTGTCACGCCTGGACTCCCACGAAGCCCTGTCGGAATAGAGCGAGGAAAGATATGCAAGAAGCTTCTCTCCGTCGGGCACAGTGCGCCGTGCCTGCTCATACGGCTTTATTTTATAGGTCCGCGCATCCTGCTTGACAAACTTGAAGTCAAACGGGCTGAGAACATTTGTCAGAGACTCCTCAACCGAGTAAGGACGTATGCGCGAATCGGCATACTGAAGCTTGAGTCCGACTGTGTCGACATTATATTTCAGGCGCACACCGAAACGCTGCGATATGTCATTGAGGACATCCCCGAGCGGACGCGTATAGTGTCCTTCAAAAGTGTTTTGGGCAAACGCCGTAGCAGAAAGCATCAATGCTCCGGCGACAATGGTCAAAGGTTTCATTTCTTAGTTATGTATGGTGTGATGACCTGACATGATCCTGCGTGGCGCAACATCGCCGGGAAGATACACGTCAGCTGTAGTATTGGCAGGTATAGTGACATCGCATTTCACCTTTCCGTCAGGGTTACGTGTCCATTCCACCACCACATCTCCGTAAAGAGTGCGGGTCTTACCCTTGACATGGCTCAGGTTACCGACCACCGACGGACGTATTATCATATGCTGCATTCCCGGACGCTCAGGATCGGCATGTATACCGGCAAGCGACCTGAAAAGCCATTCATCTATCTGCCCCATCATAAAATGGTTCCATGACGAACCCTGCCGCGGATCCCACTGCTCGGTGAGAGTGGTGGCTCCGAATTTTAGCTGAAATCCGTAACCGGGAGCCTCATAATGATTGTGCATCCTGTACATGAGCGGGTCAAGCCCATTGTCGGCAAGAGTCCGGAACAGGTAACGGTTGCCGACATCGCCTGTGGTAAGGCGGTCGCCATACTCGCGTATATCCTTTACGAGATTGGCAAGCACAGCATCACGCGTACCTTCAGGCTCCATCCCGAGGAAAAGCGGAAGAGCATTTGAAGTCTGGCTGCCTGTACCATATTCACATGTCGAAGCATTGAAATATTTCCGGTTGAAAGCCTCCCGCACTTGAGCGGCAAGCCGTGAATACTTCTCGGCATCCGCTTCGTTTTCCATAAGACGGGCAGCCCTTGCAATATAACCGAGATCCATATAATAGTGAGCCGAAGCCACAAGTCCTACAGGCGTATTGCGCGAAAATCCGGCACGGAAATCACCATAGTCATACCAGTCTCCAAGTCCGAAGTCTATAAGATTGCCGTCAGCACGTGTGCCGAGATAATCGACATAGGCTTTCATCTGCGGATAATAATTACGTATGAGGGAATCGTCTCCATATGCTTCATAGTACATCCACGGAGCAACAAGCAGTGTGGCACCCCATTCGGGCGATTCGGCAAAAGCGTCCATTCCCGGGCCCTGGAATATGATGTACTGCGGAGCTATGCTCGGCACCATACCGTCAGCACGCTGACTGTCGGAGATATCGCGCATCACTTTGGGGAGATAGGATGTGAGATCGTAATTGAACAGGAGACTCGGTCCGTTGAGGTGTACCTGCTCCAGCCAACCGAGTTTCTCACGGTGAGGGCAATCGGTGAACACCGACTGCATGTTGCTGCGCTCGGCATTGCGTATGAGCCTGTGAGCAGCAGTGAGCACAGGGCTCGAACACTCGAATTCACTTACCTCCGGTGCAGAATTATAGATGAAACATGACCTTATATCCTCTACTACAGGCAGATCATCAGGATTAGGTTCACCGGTCAGGACCGCACCTTCAAGCTGTATATAACGGAACCCGTAGTATGAGAACCGCGGATGCCAGGTCTCGACACCATCCCCCTTAAGAGTGTAGGTATAGATGTGCTGACGTCCGGTCTGCTTCTGATTGGCGGCATGTTCGTCCGTCAGGCTCTCCGATACCACCATTGTCACCTTCTGTCCGGCACGGCCCTTCACAGAAATCTCCGGAAATCCGGCGAGATTCTGCCCCATATCGAGCATTATCGCTGAAGGATCCACTGTTCGCTTAGTGGACACAGAAGCCTTCTCCACTTCCTCTCGGGTAAGCTTATGACGGTCCTTTATACCGAAATGCTCCATAATCTTAACCGGAGGCGCAAGCTGAGACGTGAGTTTGCCCTTAGGAGCACGCTGGACTACTGCGTTCATCCACCTGCTGTCATCAAACCCTGGCAGATTCCAGCCCGGCTGTTCGAGACGCGCATCATAGTCCTCTCCACCATACATGGAATGGAAAGTGATGGGACTTAGGTCATATTTCCACGATGCATCGGTCGAAATGATCTCCGATGTCCCGTCGGTGTATCTCACAAGCATTTTAAGCCAAAGAGTCTCCGGGCCGAAACCAATCTGAAGCTTGCTGTACCGGTCACCCCTCACCACATTGTAGAAGCCATTGCCGAGGAGCACCCCCATGGCATTCTCCCCTTTCCTGACAAGTGATGTGACATCATATGTGTTGTAGTACACCGTATGTTCATAATCGCTCCACAGCGGTGTGAATTCCCCGTCGCCCACTTTCTTGCCATTTATGGAAAGCTCATAGTGACCGAGACCGCACACATATACCGTGGCATCGGCTATCTTACGGGGCAGATCAAACTCACGGCGCAGAAGTATACTCCTGTTGGCCATGGAATCCACCTTTTCCCATTTAGCCTTAACCTCAGGTTTCTTCCATTCGGTGTAAGGATAATTCCTGCCTTCGGGAAGCGCGGCCTTGTCATAGTCCACAGCACCGATCCATGAACCCGAGAGGAAAGCGGCATCAGGAGCTATACGGAATTCGGCACGGGGGCTCCACATGGATTCCTTGCCATCGGCATCCCACACCTTCACACGCCAGAAATATCTGTCGGCAGGAGCAAGAGCCGGTCCGGAATATCTCACCAACTGGCTTTGAGATGAGCGCACTTTGCCACTGTCCCACACACGGTTCTCTTTCTTTCCGTCAATATGGAAAAGCTCTATCCTGTAGGCCGACTGCATAGCTCCGGCATCTCCGTCAAGCTGCCATCCGAAACGGGGTGCGGCAACCTCGAGCGCAAGAGGATTTTCGGCCATCTCAACTGTCATACGCGTCACTTCCAACGCATTGGAGGACAACGCGGCCGCTACAATACACAATAGGACAAAAATACGTCTCATATCGCCGGATTATAGGACATTCTTACATACAAGTTTCCCGAGATCCGGACGGTTGCCGGCTATCTTGCCGTCGACCATCACTGTCAGCCCCTTCCCATGATGGTAACGGCTGCCATCCTTGTCCCAGATTATCGTCACATTATGTCCATGGTAAGGCACATTGTCAAGAGCGAACCAATCCCATGTACCGTCAGGCAGAAGCGGATTCACCACCACGTCATTGCCATCCTGAGGACGCAGTCCGCAGATACCTGTTATGACAAGGTCGTTGAATGTGGAATGATTGTAATAGCGGCTGCGTTCCTGATCGCCCTTGAGCCAATAACCGGTAACCTCATCGAGATACTCGCCTATATAGGGACGGCCACGATGATGCTGCGACTCCTCATATAGCTTCATCTGGGCGAAATATGTACTGTCACTCACCACAGGCTTCTCCTCGCTGTTGAGATAATTGGCAATAGCAGTAAGTGTCTGAGCTGAAGCGAAAGGCCATATGGCACCGTCCCACTCGCATTTGCCCACTCCACGGGTACGGAACTCGGGATGACGGCGTTCAGCCGTAGTCAGCCCATAGGGTGCCGAAAAACCTTTCTCGTCATTGAGCTGAAGCCATGCGGCATCATACTTGCCGGAGTCAGGAAGATTGAAGTACCATGGTATATATCCTATGGCCTCCCGCGCCATGCATATAGTGTCGCCGCGCTCTGTCTCGAAGAACTGCTGCTCATCGCTCCACAGGCGTGACTGCACAAGATCCTTCATCTCCTTTGCCTTTGCCTCATAGTGGGCCTTTTCATCATTCTTACCGAGTTTTTCGGCTATTGCAGCCAGTGCCTTGGCATTGCCATACATATAACTGTTGATCGACGGACGGGCATTACGGGTACGGCGGCCTCCGCTTATGCTCTCCTCCATGCCATCAGCCACATCGCGCTGCCAGTAAAGACCGCTCGGAAGGCGGTTGGACTCCTCCCAGCGTGCATATTCAGCCTTTAAGTCGGGATACATCTTCTCAAGTCTCTTCAAGTCTCCGTTGACAAGATATCGGCCATAGACTGCATCAGGATTCCACGAACTGAACTTCATCATCTTGTTCATCGGCTTGCCTTCATTGCCGTGATACCATGTGTTGATTATGCCGTCGAGATACTTCTGGTCACGAAGCCAGCGGCTCTCATAGATATGATGGCCTATGGCACAGGCTATGAGATTATACTTGTCAGCATAATTACGGTCAACGAGAAATTCTGTCATTCCGTATCCCACAGGAGTGTTCTTGATATGCTTGCGGAGCGTCCACCAACGGTAATAATACATCTCCTCCATATCCTTGTCAGGACAATCGAACAGAGGGATATTCTCCTTCATCCATGCGGAAGATTCACTGTTGGGTATCGCCTGGACGATGTTCTCATCCTCCATATTATTGAAATAGTCGACATACGGGGCGTAGTCGTTGTATCTTAGCACAGCTGCAGAAGCATCGGCATCGCGTGAAGATGTCTTGAAATTGGCTATTCTGAACTTAGCCTCCCTGTCCACGTCGTTGGCCCGTGGATTGTCATTATAGGAATCAGCCTCGGTATCTACATTTGGAAATGAAGAATGATCACCGGTGCGGAACACCACACGCTCCACAGCCTTGACTGGCGCGAAGAGCATGCGTGTAGCCTTCTTCTCACCATTGACATACACTGTTGAGTTGCGGTTGTCGAGAGTCAGATCCACCTTTACATGATAAGGCTTGCCGGGCTCATAATTGAGTATCTTGCCATAGCGTGCGCCACCCTTGGAGCGGAACTCTCCGTCAGGGGTGAGATCAAGACGCGCACATGCCGTGCCTTCGTCATCTACAAACTCTATGAGCAGGTTGCCATGGTCGTTCTGCTCGGCAACAATGTCGAACTCCACGCTTAGCTCGCGTGTAGGGGGTATCTTACGCTCCACCTTCGACACATCAAACGGATCCTTGTCAGCAAGTGTCAGCCATGTGTTCCCATCCTTTTTCTCCAGCGAGACAGGAGCCCATACAGGTGAGTATATATTCCACATTGTCAGATCGGAAAGCTTGCCGAAATCGGCGAAATTATCGTTGGCGTGAGCCGTTGCCACAGTCTGCACAGGGACAGGAACACGTGCCACCCACATATCCTCCTTCCCGACACTGTAAGTGAGCCAAAGGTCACCGTCCTCGGGGGTGCCGTTGCCTTCCTGTATGCCGCGCACATACTGCGGTCCATACGACTTGTACTGGCCGGCATAACGTATCGGCGGGACCTCGCCATGAACGAGGTTGAGCGTCGTGTAATTCAACCCGTCGGAACTGAGTGATATGCCGAGAGGCCAGCGGTATTCGGAGGGATTATACACTGTGGCATAAGTGCCGTCACTTAACTTCTGTCCCCATATCTTGGCATTGCTGTTGACAAAACCCTTGGCGCGATTCACAGGCTCATACCATGTGTTGCCGCCATCCTTGCTGACGGAGGTGAGCGCGTGTTTCCACAGAGAAGCTATGTCTCCGTTAGGAAGAGTGTACCAGCAGAACGCCTTATATGGATTCTTGAGCGGAAGCATCGGATCGTTACGGTCAGCCTCCTCGACCATCTGCATACGGTAAAGGGGATTGTCAAGAATCTCCTGACATGCCTCGCGGAATCCCTTGTCCTTGCTCTTCCTGAAATTGGGATAAATGGTGTTCTTCTCGTTGAAATCGTGATTGTAATATATGAAATATATGGGGCCGAAAGTACCGTCGGGCAGTATCTCGCGCACCACACGTCCTATGCCGTTACCGTCGTTAGGATCATCTTTTGGATGAAGTGCTATGCCATAGTTGCCTATCGCAAGAAGACGTCCTGACTTCGATACATAGAATCCCACACGCTGATGCATCACGGCATCAAGATTCTTTGCCACACCGTCTACACCCTCCTTGGTGAATCCGTCGGGCACAGGATACACCGGGAAAAGCACCTCGGGAGAGGTCCAGTTATAGCCGTCATCGGAAGTCTGCAGCAGTGTGCGCCCGGCACCGACATGCTCGTCGACAGGATTGGACAGATAATGCATGTAGAACTTGCCGTTCCAATATGCCATCATTGGCTGGTGATTGTAGGTCCAGCCGTTTTCATTCTGGTGATACAGGTCATAGCGGCGGTTGGCGCGCATGGTCTGGATATTGTGCACACCCACCACAGGTGACAGGCCGCCGTCATGACGGTTGGGATTGGAAAGCTTGTCGCCGGTGTAGTGTATCAGATCCTCCGCTCCGGCAAATACCGATGCCGCCAAAGCGGCACCGATTATCATTATTCGCGATGTATTGTTCATTTCTTTCTTGCTTCAATAAGTTTTTCGACCACACTCCTCGGCGCACGGAATATGGTGCCGTGCTTATGGCCCGAGGGTACGCTCACACTGTCGGTGACATCGGTGAATGTCTTGAAATCAGATGTCTTGTGGGCACTGTAGATAAACTTCCTGTAAGTGTCGTAATATATGTAATATTCGTCACCGACCTTCGCTACAGAGGGCCCTTCGGTGAATGATTCGGTGAAAGGCTCGGAGGCCTCGCTGTAAGGACCTTCGGCATTCTTTGCGAAAGCGACCTTGATATTACGGTTGGGACGTGTGTTGTCCTTGACCACCATCACATAATCCTCGGGGCCACGCTTCACAAGAGTGGCATCTATACAGCTGAATCCCGGATCATAAAAAAGCTTCGGGTCGGAGAATGTATTGAAATCCTTTGTGGTCACATAGTAAAGACGGTGATTGTTCTTCTCCTCCTCTATGCCTACATCGAATCCGGCATCAGGCACACAGGATGCATACACAACCATATACTGACCCTTGACATCATCATAGAACAGTTCGGGAGCCCACAGATTCTGGGTTGACGCCACAGAATCCATGGCAGGTATGCGACGCTGCTCACTCCAGTTCATGAGATCCTTGGAACTGGAATAACCGAATCCGGTGTCACCTTTCCACGCTATTGTCCACACAAGATGATATGTACTGTCGGGACCCACAACTATAGACGGATCTCTCATGATGCTGTCACCGAGCGTGGGAGCAAGCCATGTGCCGGCAATACTGTCCCAATGTATGCCGTCCTCGCTATAGAGGAACCGAAGCCCTTCGTCGGCCGGTTCGTGAAAGGATGTGAACATATACAGTTCATCGCTCTCATCGTCTGCCACATTTTTATGACCGCATGAACATACGGCAAGTGCGATACATGAAGTGACTATTGTAGATGCAAGAATTCTCATGATAAAAATGGTATGGTATAGATATTAGGAATGATGATATAATGATTGATTACAGGTCTATGACTGCATGCTTTATGCGCTGACGACGCCAGGTGTACACCGCATGGAGCTTGCCGTCCTTGCCCTGTATGATGCTCGGATAGGAGTATTGGCTCACAGGGCTGTCCTCAAGAGTCAGCACATTATCCCAATGCAGACCGTCAGTTGACACTGCCACGGAAAGAGGTGTTCTCACCCCTTTTGGCGTGCCCGGAAGAGTCTCGAAATCATTGTATATGAGTACATGACGGCCGTCGGCAAGAGTGACAGCATCCGTGCCTGAATTATTGTTGGGAACATCTATAAGAGTCACCGGGCTCCATGTGTCGCCATTGTCGGAACTGAAGCTTGTTGCTATCTTGGCATTGCGCGTACGGCATAGAATCTGCAAACGTCCGTCAGCAAGACGCAGTATGCTCGGCTGTATGGAATAGATAGGCTCAAGTTCCTTTCCGTTGGTGCGCACAAGGGAGTCGGCCGGCAATGCGCCGGTGGTGCGCCATGTCTTGCCTTTGTCATAGCTGATCTCTATCCATGCACGCCATCCCTTGCCTTCGCGGCTGCTCGGTGAAATGATGCGTCCGTTGATGTATTCAGGCTTGTTCTTGATGGGTCCGAGAATGCCCTCGGGAAGCGGCTCGCGCTGGCTCCAGGTGACACCGCCGTCGGTGGAACGCGTCACCCATCCGGTCCAATCGCCTACGCTTGAACCGATCTTAAAGAAAAGCATAAGCTCTTTCTCTCCCGGGATCTGGAAAAGCACGGGGTTCCAGCACGCCTTTCTGCGTGCATTTTTGATATCCCCTTTGAAATGCGGTCCGACAGGCCCAGACGTGGCAGGAGTTGTTTCGGAATTAATCCCTGACAGACCGGCAAGGGCGACATTGGGATCATTGAGGTCAAACACGCCGTCGGCAGCGATCTCGGGAGCGGTCCACTCGGTTGCACCCTTGGGCTTGCGGCTTACCCATATGCAGCAGTCGGGATTCCTCTCCTTCGTGCCACCAAAATAAGCTGCCACAAGGCCTCCGTCGGGGAGTTCCACAATAGTGGAGCCATGACACTCGGGAAACGAGGCAGACTCATATAGGAATTCGTCGACAAGTATCCCCTTGCGGTTCTCTCCAAGCGACGGATCGACATCTATTCTGAAAGTATAGTCACCCGATCCTATCTCCCAATAAGAGTTGTTGCCTTCGGAACGCAGATATCTCGCACCTTTGGCCTTGACAGCCTTCCTGTCAGGAGTCGGGACACAGACCTCGGCTGTGGTGTTGCACGGTATCTGTATATTCCAGTCGATATGCATCGGAGTCTTTACCCAGCTGCTGCCGAGCAGCCCGTAAGGTGTACGGTAAGTTGCACTCACACTATCCATCTGCTGTATGGAAAAATCGGGCTTAAGAAGGATCTTCTTATATCCGGGAGCAGCAGGATTGAAACCGGCGAGATCCTGATAGTACCAGTTGAGATGATCGCCGAGCATCATGACATGGTTGGCACTGTTCATCTTACGGTTGGCGGTATCTCCGTTCCATAGCTCCCATATGGTTGTGGCACCCTTCCCTATCTCGTATCCATAGCTCGGATATTTGGTATTGGTGGCAAGCATTGCGGCCACATCACCCCGACCTATGCGTGAGAGCTCACGCATGAGCCAGTTGACCCCTATCACGCCTGTGCTTATGGCTCCGTTGTTGGTAAGAATTATTGTCTTTATAAGATTATCGGCAACAGCCTGACGATACTCCTCGGGCACCATGTCAAATGCAAGAGGAAGCACATTGGCTGTCGCGGTATTATTTCCATAGAAAATACTGTCGGGATACAGTATATGGGGCGTCTTCACCGGAGATGTCCCCTTCTTAACTGTCAGGAACCTGGAATTGAACGCATCCTTGATTTTTTCACCGTCTCTGAGCCATTCCTCAGCTTCGGAGTCCAGCCCCTGCATACGTGCAAACTTGGCCATAAGCATACACATCTTGTAATAGTAGGCAGAAGCTATGAGCACGCCGTCAGTCTTGCGTGCCGGATCCTGGCTATGGATCATGTCGGGCTTCTCGGGCGGGACACACCAGTCACCGTATTTATCGGCAGTGACAAGACCATTCTTGTCGGTATAGTCGGCACGGATATGATTCATCCACTTCTTCATGGCTCCGTAGTTGCGTATTATGGGAGCCGAATTACCTGTCTGCTCATAAATCATGTCACACACCACGGGAAGAGAGGATGACCATGTCATGTCGGATGTATAGTAATTGTAGAATGCCGGAGCGATATCTGGCAGACAGCCGTCCTCGCGTTGCGATTCACGCATATCATCCATCCATTTGGCATAGAACGTGCCGTTGTCAAACAGGAAGTTTTCGCCCCAGGTGCCCATGTTGTGGTCTCCCGTCCATGGCTGACGCTCGTCACGCTGCGGACAGTCGACAGGCACACCTTTGTAGTTGCTCGCAATACCCCACCAGGCATTGCGGTGTATGGCATTCATAATCGGGCTTGATGAAGTGAACGAGCCATTGTCAGGGAGATTGTCATAGACAAACTCGGCAACTATGTCCTCGGGCTTCAGATCCTTCATTCCGGTCACTTCGACAAAGCGGAAACCGTGATATGAGAATTTCGGGCTCCACTGCTTACCCTTCTCGGTACCGGCGGCTATATAACGGTCAGTGCTTTGGGCATGACGCAGATTCTCCACATCGAGCTGTGTGCTGTCAGGGCTTATGAGCTCGGAATAGCGTATGATCACAGTGTCACCTTTCGCCACATCGGAAACAGCGATCCTGACCCAACCGGCCATGTTCTGTCCGAAATCGACCATATAGCGGTCGCCGAGACGACGCACACTCTTGGGCTTAAGCGTACGCATCACCTTCATGTTGGGCGAGGTGTTGCCGCGAAGAGTCCCGTAAGGGAGCTCGGCGCGCTGGGCCTTGAGCCATGCCGAGTCATCATATCCGGGGAGTGTCCAGTCACCAAGCTCCATGCGGGCGTCATAGACCTCTCCGTCATATTCATTGTTGCTGCGTATAGGCCCTTGAGCGGTAAGAGTCCACTTCTCGTCACTGTTGACACGCTGTCTGGTGCCGTCGGTGTACTCGATAATCAGGTTCATACGCATCTTTGGATAACCGAATGTAGGTATCTTATAGGGCTTGTAGTTCTGACGCATAGTGTAGAAACGGCCGTTGCCGAGCGTCACGCCGACAGCATTAGGCTCACCGTTTCCCTTAAGCAGGTCTGTGACATCGTAAGAATTATAGAGCGTTGTGCGCCGGTAATCGGTGGGAGCCGGTGAAAGCACATCATCGCCCACCTTCTTTCCGTTGATATACAGCTCATACAGGCCGAGACCTGAGATGTGGGCAGTAGCTCGCTTTATGGTCTTCTTTTCAGTGTTGAACTCTTTGCGGAGATAGCGCGAGCTCATACGTGAATGAGAATCCTCTATGTCCCATTCAAAAGGAGCCTCCCAACCTATCCATCGGCCGCCCCAGTGACCTTCGCCTACTATCCCCATGCCCCATTCGGCTGGCTCGCTCCATGGCGAGTCACCACGGGTTGTGGCAACTTTTACTTTCCAGTAGCAGCGTGTGTTGTCGGCAAGTTTCGGTCCGGCATAGGGTACCCACACCGAACGATCGGAACGGACAACGCCGGAATCCCATATGTCACCCTTCCCTTCGGCGAGGAGTTCAGGCGATGATGCCACGAGTACATGATAGGAGGTCTGCATCACATCACGGTCGGACGACGTGATGATCCATCCGAGACGCGGAGACGGGCTCTCGACATTCAATGGATTCTGAAGTCCCTCTACCGAAAGTGAGCCAACATTCACCCACGCCTTTACCGGACATGAAAGGAGAAGTATAAGAGACAGAATTACATTACGTAACATATGCATCAGATAAAGGCAGGATTAATATTTCACGGGAATGGATTTCCAGTCCTTGCCCACATAGTCCTTGGAAGCATCGACTGCGATAAGCACACGGTCGTTGCCGGCTCCATGGCCTCCGTCATACTTGAAGGGGGTTACCTTGCTGTCGAATTCGCCTATATATTCAAGAGATCCGTCGGTGACATCATACCACCATGCATTCTTCTTTTTCCCTGAAATCTTGGTGAGATCAATCTCCATCGGGCGGTTGGTGTAATTATAGACAAGAAGGTAGTCATTGCCGCGTGTGGCTATCAGACGGTCATAACGAGTGCCGTTCTCCCCGGCGATTATGCTCTGGTCAGGCACGCGCTCGAAGAACGGGAATGTAAGCATCAGGTTCTTGAGATACTGCATCTGATTGAACCCGGGGTCCTTCATCCCTTCGTACCATGTCTTGGTGGCACCGTAACCGCCTACATTGGCCGGCTTAAGCATCTGCATGATGGAGTTGTGACCATAAGTGTGTCCGAAAGCACCGGCAAATACGGACCAATAGGCATAACGTCTCACATCGGGAGCCTTCCACCATGGCTGTGAGGGATCATGCAGACCCTGAGGTATCTCCTCGTAGCTCGGCTCTGCATCGAATATCGGTTTGCGGGGCTTCATGGCGAGACCGGCCTCCACATAACGCCAGTTGTCCTCGGCTTTTGAAGCCTCGGCACGGTCGTCGCCGTCACCGCGCACCTGATCATAGCGGCGGTGTCCGCTCTGGAACATATTGAAATCGAGCCAGTCGGCATTGTGGAACCAGTTGATGGATGAGGTACGGCCGAAAGGATGATAGCTCATAAGGTGGTTCTTGTCGATTGACTTTATGGTGCGGGCCATAGTGTTCCACTGATCAGGATTTATGTCACCCTTGACATCACCCCCCATCACCCATATTATATTCGGGCAGTCCTTGTAACGTTCAGCAAGGAACTTTCCGTAGGCCTCGGCATCAGCGACGCTCATGAGACCGGCCTTGACCAGTCCTCCCCATATGGGCACCATCGCTATATATATACCGTTTTTCTCGGCCTGGTTTATTATATAATCCATATGGTCCCAGTAGCCATACACACCCTTCTTGTTTATTTCAGAGAAGTCCCATCCGTCGGGATTGGAGAGCTGGCCGTAGAAATTTATGGCCGGCACACCGTTGATGGTCTGAACCTGCACCACATTGAATCCGGCCTCACGGCAACCGTTGAGGTAATATGAAGCCTCGGCACGGTCGAGACGCTCGGGCAGAAGCCAGCCGGTCTCGCCCATCCAGAAGAAAGGCTTGCCATTCTCATGCTGAAGATATGTGCCGTTGTCGGACACACGGAGCTTTCCGTTGTCCCAGGGCTTATTGAAAGTCTTTACAGGATCCTGTGCATAGGCCGATGCCACTATGGTGATAAGAAGGTTGAGCAGCAAAGTGAGTTTTTTCATTTTCGGTATCATTTATTTGTTTATTTTCCTGTAAGTATATAGGTCTGACCGGCCTTTGTAGGGAGGTCGTAAAGATAAGTCTTCCGGAGGCTGACCGGATTAAGCTCCGCCTCGGGACTTACTATCGGCGCGGCAGCCTCATTGACGTCAAAGAGGGAATTGGTATTGTCTCCCTTGGCTGACTTCAGGCCTTTCCCTTTGAGGGGAGTAAGAGAGCGGAGCCGGCAGTTTCCTCCTATGGTAGAAGTGATCCTGACAGTCTCGATCCTTCCTCCGGCCCACTTAATGTCAATCTCGAAGCCGCCGCGTGCGCGAAGCCCCTTTATCTCTCCGTCAGGCCATACTGACGGCAATGCCGGCAACAGATAGATGAATCCGTCATGGCTCTGCATGAGCATCTCGGCGATACCTGCCACACAGCCGAAATTGCCGTCGATCTGGAACGGCGGATGCGCATCGAAGAAATTGGGATATGTCCCCCCTTTCTTCTTCTCGTTGCGCACAAGGGTCAGCTGGTCCGTGATGAGTTTGTAGGCATGGTCCCCGTCAAGGAAACGGGCCCACAGACACACTTTCCATCCCATGCTCCATCCGGTGGATGGATCTCCACGATGGATGAGGGATGTGCGTGCTGCATCAAAAAGTTCCGGAGTGCGGTAAGGGGATATCTGATTGGATGGATACATACCGTAGAGGTGTGACACATGACGGTGCACATCCTCGGGATCATCCCAGTCGCCCATCCATTCCTGAAGCTGCCCCCAGCGGCCTATGCGCATCGGGGAGATCTCCTTGACGCGTGCCTTGAGATGATCGGCAAACTCCTTGTCGGTATCAAGTATCGTTGCAGCTGTAATGATGTTGTTCCATAGCTCGGTGACAAGCTGATTGTCCATGGTGGCACCAGCCACAGTCGTGGCATTGTGACCCTTGGGAGCATTTTCCGGAGAGTTGCCGGGGCATATCACAAGCATGCCGCTCTCAGGCTCATACACCATAGTCGCATCAAAGAACTCTCCCGCTCCCTTCATGATGGGATATGCCTCGCGGAGAAACTCTATGTCCCCTGTATGGAGATAGTGCTCCCAAAGATGACGGCACAGCCAGGCTCCTCCGCTCATCCACATCCCTGAAGGGGCATTGTCGATGGCTCCGGTGACACGCCATATGTCGGTATTGTGATGAAGCACCCATCCCGGAGCGTCATACATCACCTTGGCTGTCTCGGCACCGGTCTCGCTCACCTCCTTTATGAGGCGGAACAACGGCTCGTTAAGATGTGTCAGGTTAGTGACCTCCGATGGCCAATAGTTCATCTCAAGATTGATGTTGCAAGTGTACTTGCTGTCCCATGAGGGAAACATCTTGTCATTCCATATACCCTGCAGATTGGCCGGCTGGCATCCGGGCTGCGAACTGCACACGAGCAGATAGCGTCCGAACTTGTAGTAGTTTGCCACAAGATGGTTATCATGAGTCTCGGCAAAACGCTCTATGCGCTTGTCGGTGGGAACATCGGCATACTTGTCAGGGCCGAGGTCAAGCGATGATGTCCCTATCTCCTTCTGATAGAAATCCACATGCTCTTTTTTAGCCTGGGAATAAGGCTTTGCCACCGCCTTGCGTAGATAATCACGGGCACGAGCCTCCTCATCGCCTGTAATATCCTTATAATTATTGAAATTGGTTGCTATCGAAGTATATATCACTGCCTCGTCGGCATTCTCCACGGATATCACTCCGTCACGCGACGTCATGCGTCCACCCTTGGGGACGGCAGTAACGCGTCCCTGGAATTCCACTTTGCCTTTAAGTCCTTCATGATTGGAGGAGATGCCGCTGAGGGTTATTTCGTCACCTTCCGACGCGATCATCACATCAGGATGAGGCGAGGTAAGCGAAGCATTGAATGTGACGCTTCCGGGACGATCAGCCGTGATGTGGGTCACAATGACCTGATCAGGGAATGACGCAAAGGTCTCACGGGTGTAGTTCACCCCGTCCACGCTGTATCTCACGATTGTGCGTGCAGAGTCGAGACTTAGCTCACGGCAATAGTTGTCATATCTTCCATGACCCGGAAAAGAGATGCGCAGATCACCGAAAGGCTGGTAAGGCATACCCTGATTGGTTGCCGATTTCACGTGGGCAGTGCACATGTCCTGCGCCTCGCGATATTTCCCTTCAAATACAAGCTGCCGTATCTTTGGGATCCATTCCCTCGCTTCAGGATTGGCATTGTTATTCGGACGTCCCGCCCAAATGGTCTCTTCGTTGAGCTGAATCTGTTCTGAGGCAGGATTTCCGTATACCATCGCTCCAAGGCGACCGTTGCCGAGTGGTAAAGCTTCGGTCCAGACCTGTGCCGGGCTGTCATACCACAGCTTATGGACCTGTTCGGCCGATAAATTTAATGACAATACGGAGACACCTGCAAAAATCAGGGTTTTGGCAAGTAATTTCATGGAATGATTATATTGGTATGACAAAATTATAAAAATTATCCCATATCTACAAATCATATTATAAATCTATCTGCCTGTAAATCGCAAAGTTTTCACAAATACCGCATGAATCTGCCCCCGTATATAAAACCATCCGTCCCATGACTGACACGGGACGGACGACCTAAATGAGTGTAACTCTTACACTTATTTATTATTCGGCAAGTTCATTGGCATATACCTCTATCCAGGCATAACCGCTGTCAGAAATTTTTGCTGAATCAGAAGGATCCTTCGGATCAAGGCCGTGCTTCTTCTCCCAATCGTCGGGAATACCGTCATTATCAGAGTCCTTGCGCGGCTTGCCCTTGTACTCGGGAAGACCGCCTACCTGCCTGGGATCCGTGATGATCCCATACTTGTAAGAATCGACAGGAAGACGACGCTTCACGTATGGTGTGGACGCGATGTATTTATCGGCATCTTCGGCATATATTGCCTTGCCTGTCACCACACTCTTCATCACACGGGTATCCACGGCATCACGGCGGGGCCTGGTGGCTCCTGAATTGTTGATCACATAATCATAAGCCTTGTCAGTATCCATGATTGAAACCTCCGCCATAGGGAACGGCATATCCACCTTGATATCTTCGATACGGTCAGCGACCTTCAACCCGTCAGGGAGCTGCACACCGCCGGCCCAGTTGTCGGCAGTGACCTTGTCATTACCCCACATCTTGTTGCCGTTCACATATGCGCGGCCGAACTGTGCCTTGTGGTTCTTGTCGCGGCCGGCCTCCATCTTGACTATGCGGTGGCGTATCTCCGCGTCAGGAGCGTTGGTGTCGGTTATGGGACCCGGCTTGAAGTTGTTGTTGATTATATTGAGACGGCTGGTGTGGTCTCCGCCGTCAACCGAGCGGTTCCACCAGTTGTAAGTCACATTATTGATAAAATTGAAATCCTCATCCATGCCTATCGAACAGTTGCGCGATATATTGGATGCGAACAGATTGCGGGCAAACGTGCTGTTATGCCCTCCGATTGTCGCGCCGAATGCATGGTTGTAAAGGTCGAGAGCCTCGGAGAAAATACTGTTCTGAATAGTGATATTGACTGTGGGAAGCTTTTCGCCGCGCCCGCTCTCATCTCGGTTGTAGACATGGCGGTACACCGACATATTCTCGTCAAGTCCCCAGCTGGCCGACACATGGTCAATCATGATGTTGCCCACAGCATTACCGCCGAGCGCATCGTCACGGTATGCCACATCCTGTGCACCACGGCGAAAACGCATATGGCGTATTACCACATCGTGGGTATCGATAAGGAACGAAGCTCCGGTCACACACACGCCGTCACCCGGAGCTGTCTGACCGAGTATCGAGATATACGGTGCGCGCAAAGTGATGGGCTTGTCAAGCTTAATGACACCGGCGACATTGAACACCACAATACGTGCTCCACCCGCCTCACAGGCCTCACGCAGAGTGCCGGGGCCGCTGTCGGCGAGCGAGGTCACGACATATACTTTTCCGTCACGGCCTCCTGATGTGTAGGCACCTCCACCTTCAGCTCCGGGGAAAGCCTTAATATCGCTTTTCAGAAGATCGCCCGGATACTGAGCCCACGGACGATAGACACGCCCCTTTTCGGCAGCCTCTTTCATCACAATGGGGTATGCCTTTTCCCAGGCCTGATCGGAAAGCCGGTCCCATTCAGCTGACTCCCGGGCTGCTCGGGCCTTGACTGAATCCGGGATCACGGGATACTGCGCCGATGCCGATACTGAAGCAACGGCGGCAATTGCTAACAATATTGTTTTCTTCATATTGATTGAGTTTATTATATTTTTCCTTTCTCCAATCGGGAGCGGATGACACCTCTCCCAACCGGTTATTTCTGTATGCCAAATTCCTGCTGCTGGAGATCAACCTCTTCAAGTATGCGGCGTTTCTCATCATCGGAAAGAGCTGAGCCGGCTGTATTGACACGGTTCGCTCCTGAAATCTGCCCTATCTGCCTCTCATCCCTGTAGACAGCCTTAAACGGGGCGGGGACACTCTCGATCTCTATTTCGGCCGGTGTCGGAGCATGGGTGCCAGGGAATTCCACCCGAGCCGAAATCCTGATCTTGCCCGGAGTGCGTGTGGAACGTATCAGCACGGGAGCCGAGCCCCACTCCACAGGTCGGGGATTGGCATGAATCGATGCATCACCTATGATCTCCCCTTCACCTTCGACAGTGAATACGATATTCTCCTTCGCCAGACGGCGCACATTGCCATTGTCATCCGTAACTTCAGCCACCACGACTATGAAATCCGACCCGTCAGCCACAAGCGGCTTTCCTTCCCAGTCGGTATACAGACGAAGCTTGGTGGAGCGGCGCGAAGGCATCTTGCGCTGTGTGGCGACTACCTTCCCGTCCACTATCCCTTCGGCTACCATGTTGACGGCCTGCCAATTCTTTTTAGTATAACTGTAATCACGCGCTTCCCAGAAATCCCATACATCCTTGAACACCACAGGGGCCGACGGCATGTGTCCCGCCTCATGCTTCACGGGAAGAGTCCATGAACGTGCTCCGTCATATACCGACAGACGCACTGAATCACAGTTGCTGAACACCACCACATCAGGCTCGGAAAACTGCGACATCTCATGCATTATATACACCATCGGTCCGGATTCAGCCACCGGATGGTCAAGGTCATGGGCTGTCTGGCTTCGGAACATATGATAGGCGTATTTAGGCTGACGGAACGCGTCATATATGCCACCCCAGTAGGGATCCGGGTGATAACCTCTCTGATGGTCGAACGGATGCCACTGTGCACCCCCTATGAATTTTCCTGTAGTCCTGTATAGACCGTCATAGGTCTTGGCAAGCGACAGAGCCTGAACCTTCATAGGCCGTTCACCCCAGCTGCGCGACGCACGGTTGTCATTATTGTGGGCATACCAGTCATCCACATTCTCACCCCACTCGCGGGTGAAGATATTCTGTCGCGGAGCATCGGCTTTCTCATCATCGCCCGGCCATCCGTACACGAGATCGTAATTCTCCTTCACACCGGCCGAATGCATGTCGGCAGCGGCTATAGGTCTGCCGGGATAAGGATACTCATCCTTGGTGATCTGCAGAGCTTCGAGTGAGAAGTTCTCGGGATAGCGTGTCTCGTTGAGTATCGGCTCCCACATCAGCACCGACGGATGATTGCGGTCACGGCGTATGATCTCACGTGTGTTGCGGTGTACATATCCGGCAAATTTCGGATCCTTGTTCCAGTATTGCCATCCCGGAGTAGCCACAATCACAAACATACCCAGCTCGTCGCACGCATCCATGAACGACGGGTCCTGAGGATAATGAGCCACACGTATGATACGGCATCCGGCATCGCGCAGACGCTTGGCATCGCGCCACTGCTGTGAATTCGGGAGCGCATTGCCGACATAAGCAAAATCCTGATGACGGTTGGCTCCGACGAGCTGTCCGAAAGGCTTGCCGTTGAGTATGAACCCCTTGTCACCGTCAAATTCAAATGAACGTATCCCCACACGTGTCACGCCACCGTCAATTGAGGTCTTGCCCTCCTTGACGCGCGACTCGACCCTATATAACGAAGGTGTGTCGGGCGACCAAAGTTCAGGATTCTTCACATGTATGCTCTGAGCTACCGTGCGTGTCTCACCCGGCTTTATCGAAAGCGGATTGCTCACCCTGCGCACGAGACGTCCCTGTGGATCCATAAGAGTGGTCTCCACTGTGACTTTACGGGTTCTCGAGCTGCTGTTGGCTACATCGGTATTGACATTCACATCAGCGCCCTTGTCGGAAATATTGTCGAAATGGACAAATACTCCGCCACCGGCAACTTTATCAGCCTCTATCGCATCAGTGATCGCCACAGGCGATTTCGCTATCATCCATACATCACGGTATATGCCTCCATGATATGCGAAATCGAGCGAATGCTGCTTCTTGCCCGGAGGAAAATCCTTGTCATCGCTATTGTCAGCCATGACCGCAACCACACACTCCTCTCCTGGCTTCACTCCGTTCTCGGTCAGAGATACGGTGACAGGCAGATATCCGCCAAGGTGCTCTTTGACCAGCCGGCCGTTGACATATATCTTCTGTTTTCCCATAATGCCTTCAAAATGCAGGGTGACATCTTTTCCCGCAGTCTCCTCGGGTACCGTGAAATGCTTGCGATACCAGGCAACACCCTGATAATTACGGCATCCGCTTGCTTCTGCCGGCATAAGCTGCACTGTGTGGGGGGTAGAGACCACCTCCCATTTGGAGTCATCAAGGCCGACCGCTCCGCCGTCGGGGACATCGCCCAGATGGAAACGCCATCCCGAATTAAAATCATAGACCTGACGGCCGGAATCCTCCAAAGGTATGAAACCGGCAACGGAAATCTCCTGAGGGGTCACCGGAGCATCGGGACTGGCAGCCGACAGCACAAACGGGGACAACAGGATCGATAGGATTACAACAAGTTTATTCATAATACGAATTAGGAATTTCTTATATTACTTTTTCCGCAAAGGCTCCGGCAACACTACGTCCTTAAGACGGATGGAAGGCGTGACCTGCATCTTTACAATCTTTCCGTCACGCAGTTCAGCATCCACGACAGTATTGCCGGGCGCATGCAGACGGAAACTTATGTCCCGGTCAAGAGGCCATGCCGGGAAGAGGTATATTCTGTCACCATCGGCCTGAATGAGCATCTCCTGAAGGCCGATCATGCCGCTGCCGCCCCAATTGTGATCAGGAGTCCAGTCATAACCAGGGCCGAAAAATGCCGGAAAACGGTGAGTACCGTCAGCCCACTTCATTGAATTCAAAGAAAATGCCTCATCAGCAAGACCAAGACATGCCGCCCATATGTTATCCTGTTTCCAACCTTTTGTAGAGCGGAATTTCAAGGCATCAGGATCATGGAAATAGGTGTCTCGGGCTATCGAAAGGCCTGTGCTGTCACCGGTCACCGATCCATAGAATCGCCATGGCCATACGGGGTAAAGCTGCGGAGTCTCCACATTGTTAATGCGTTCCCATGTTCTGGCAGGTGCTATCATCTCACGTCCATCGACAATGCGGTGAGGTATTTCGGGAATGCGGCCAAGGATAGCCTCCCAGCGCGACACTGCAGTGTCGCCTTTCTCCTTAAGGTATCCTATATAATCGCCGGTAACGCGCCTTAGGGCAGCGACAGTGGACGATGCATTGTTAGTCATCTTGTATGTCTCGCATGCCGATCCGGGGAACAGTATCAGCTTGCCGTCACCGTCAAGCTCCTTACTCCCGCGACGTGACGCAAGATACCTGTAATGCTCGTCAAAAAAGGTCAGAGAGCTCTCTATGAGCGGGCAATACTCCGAGATGTCTGTCCCGGCATATCGCGCACTTTCGAGCATCATCTCGCAGAATTCAAGCACCGTGTCCCATTCATACTCCAGCCAGGCATTATACTCCACACCGGGATCGGACCACGCCGGACGCTTGGTGCCATACTCCATCATATTAGGAAGTCCGAATATCTCTATCTGCTCTGTAAAGCATGCACCGGGATGACCCCAATAGACCTGCGAACGCATCTCGGCATTTCCGAGCATACGCTTGTAGAAGTCAAACTGAGGTTTCATTATATCGAAATCTCCGCTTTTGAGCATGGGCCAGTACACCAGACGCTGGTTCTGCGCTGTCATGGTGGTACCGCACCATTTACGGTAGTCAGGAGTAAATGCCTGCGAGCCATCCACATGGGAGGGGTCAAACGTGAAGAGGCCTCCATTGAATTTGGTAGGCTCCTTGCCGTAGGCATTGCATCCGAGCATATAGCGGAAAAGAGCATAGTTCCTCGTCATACGCGCCACAACCGTGTCGGCTGATTCCGGAGCTGATATATAGCTGCGGTCCCAGTAACCGTTCCACCATCGCCGTGAGGCTTCGCGGTCACGACGAAGATTCACGGAGTTCTCCACACTGTCCACACCGGCCTGCCATCCGGGCAATGCACCGTTACGGCTATTGTGAAGGGTCACAGTAAAATGATGCTTCTTGGACGGACGCACACTCTCAAAGTTCCAGGAACGGTAATCGGTACCGTCGTATACACCGTCGGAAGTACCGGCATAACGCAGATTTTCACCTCTAAGACGTCCCCCCGAAACAAGACGTGACAACGGATTCCATAACTTATGCTTCACGGAATCCATGCCTTCCCGAGCCACAGTGACATCAAATATTGTAGAATCAGGATTCTGATGACAGAAAGTGACCTCACCGTTGCCCGGCATTACCGTATCATGTGTGGTCCTGACATTTTTTTTAGGCGAGGTCCATTTCCAAGAGCTCTGCTGCCCCTCACCCTTGCGATAAGGGCGGTCGGCATACCTCCAGTTCTCATAGCTCACCACAGGACTCACCGCCTTGCCGCTTTCAATCTCGACATGGATCACAGGGCGGAACACGTCAGCCCATATCATCAACTTGCTGTCACCGAGCGACAGTTCACAATACCCGTCCACAAGCTTCAGACGCTGCGAGAAAGGCTCCACCTTACTGTCAGGTATGTGAATCCTCACTCTTCCCTGCTTAAGTAGAGTACCGTTCTCGTCATAAGCCCCGCTACGGCACATGTAGAACAGCACATCGCCATCCTCAGCCCACACGTTCAGGCCTATGTCGCCGCCTCCGACAGGCATTGACTGCGAGGAGTCAAGACTCATGCTGTCCCATACATAGTCAGCCGGCACATTTGCGGAAAGGGATACAGCTGAGAACAGGGCTAACGCTATCAGTGACAGTCTTTTCATAATCTGTTATTTTTTGACAGGACGTTCGTCGGGCCAATTGTCGGAACGGAATGACGACACAGGAAGTCCGTCGGTGCTGAACAAGTCACCCTCCGATGCGTTCTCAAAAGCATAGCGTACTGCCACCGGATGAGGCACCTTATCACTCTTGACCATAACCTTACTGCGCGAGATCCAGGCTTTGGCAGGATAGAACACACGGTCCTCTCCGGCAAGCTTGAACTGTGTCGATCCGAAACTGTGCTTACCTGCTATCCATTCAGGAGCGCGATCGAAGCTCACAACCACCGTGTCACCCTTTATCTCCATGGATTTGTACACAGGACTTTCACACCCTATACCTTTCACTCCATAGGTCTTGCCGAGAGCAAGCAGTGCAAGACGCTCTCCCGGAGTGCGCTTGTCGGAAGGGTGTATCCCTTCAGCCCACCCGGCATCCATAAGGACTGCCATACCGGAGTTAGGCACCACCTTCTCGGCATTCATCTGCGCCTCGCGCAGATAAGCCGAATTTATGATCTCCTTTCCCGGCTCGGTGATTATCGAATAATCGTAAGGGGCTATCTGGCAATAGTAGAACGGAAATTCTCCCTGCCCCCACAGGTCGCGCCAACCCTTTATCATGGTCGAGAACATGTCGGTATAAGTGTGGGCACGGTTCCAATTGTCCTCTCCCTGATACCATATGACACCACGCATTGACATACCAATGAGCGGATTGAGCATCCCTTTGAACAGGACACTCGGTGTACGGTTTTTCGACTTGATTTCACCGCCCGCAGCAGGGATGTTGGCGGCAGCCTCAGGGAAAGCCTTAAGCATATCATCATTCATCCATGCCTCACAGGCCGATCCACCCCATGCGGCTACAACAAGCCCTACAGGGACATCAAGATAATCCTGTATGCGACGCCCGAAAAAGTAGGCTGTGGCACTGAAGTTGCGCACAGCTTCAGGCGAGGCCTCCGACCATTTACCGGTCACATCGTCAACAGGAGTTGTCGAAGAGTTGCGTTTCACAGTGAATAGCCTCAGATCGGGATTACGGCTCTCAAGTATAGCCATGTTTGCGCCATCCACAGGCTGATTCTTGAACCCCTTCATGGGCATCTCCATATTGCTCTGTCCCGAGCATAACCACACCTCACCAAGCATCACATTTTCAAGTGTGAGAGGAGTGCCGTCACTTACAGTGAGCGTATAGGGGCCTCCGGCCTTGACCGTGGGTACCGAGATATTCCATTTGCCGTCTTTCCCGGCTTTGGTCTTATATACTTTACCGTCCCATCCCGGGGTTATCTCGACTGTAGAATTCGGTTTGGCATCGCCCCAGAGACGTACATCCGTCTCACGCTGAAGCACCATGTTGTCAGAGAAAAAAGCAGGCATCCTTACCTCGGCTTCCGAAACAAGCGCGAGAGCCATCACTGCGGCAAGGCTTATGCCTCGGGATATGCAATTACTATTGATATTCATTTCAAAAGTTTATTTTTCAGTTCTTATAGTCAATGAGAGCGGACCTATCAGGCCGGCCGGTATAAGATCCTTGTCGGCCCGGCGATATTTTCCATTGGTCCATATACCTTCAAAGGGTGCTTTCCCTTCATCTGCGCCTAAAATAGCATTCGACCAAGTGTTTGTAACCTTGACAATCAACTGGTTCTTGCCTTTCTCCTTCAGGGCGTCAGTTATATCCACAGAGTAAGGGGCAGTCCACACAATGCCACAGTCCTTACCGTTGACATATACCGTGGCGACATCATGGAGCCCGTTGAGATTGAGAAGCACTCGGCTTCCGGCACTGAACTTCGGTGTCTTGAACGAAGTGGTGTACTGTGCCGATCCGGAATAATATTTCACATCATTGTCATCGGATGTTGTCCAGTCAAACAGTTCACCACACTTCATCTCCTTGCCCGTGGTGTCGAATCTCACATGCCATTTTCCCGGCTTAAGATCAAATGTCGACTCTACCTTCACAGGAGCCACGCCAGATGTACCGGAAGCAGGTGTGCGGAACACTATGAAAGCTGACTCCGCCGGAGCAAGACTGAGGTCAACCACAGTTCGCCCGTCAGCACATGTCCAGCTCATATTCCTGTCAATCTCTCCGGTCATGGGATCCCAAAGCTCGGGGACACGACCTTCGATACGGAATGAGGCTTTGAAGTCACGCGCCATATTTTCCTGATTGGAAATAAAATACAGATCCACATTGTCCTCGTCGTTGCGACGGTGGGTCCACGCGATATTCTCCGGCACTTCCAGGTCACGGACCAGGCCATACTCTGAAAAATCATCCTTGAGATAAGGCACATCAGGTACCACGACACCCTCGCATATCAGATCAATCACTTTCTTCTTCACCTCATCGCTCAGAGGGGTATCGGTAAGCAGTCTGTCGGGAAGAGGAAGCACGAGCACCTTGTAGGAGGCTCCGCCCGGGAGCGTCAGACGCCCGTCCTTTACCTCGGCAAGACGCAGCAAAGCGTCCTTGTTCATTGAATCATAGCTATAGCCACGCAATGGATTGATCCATTTCTCAGGATCAGCCATATTAGCCGAATGGGTAACACCCACCGGCATTGTGCGAAGCGGCTGTCCAACATTTGCCAGTCGCTTGAGTTCCGACTCAACCCTCTCGGCTCCGAATATGCCGGGCAGAGTGGGGACGATACGATCGGGCAACACAGCACGACGCGGCATCTCCTCACCTGTGAACACCGCTATATCCACGACCGGATGGCCATACTGCAGAAGAGTCTGGCAACGGCGCATATAGTCGGTAAGAGCCTTGCCTCCGTCACGGTACCACGTGTTGTCACGCTGGAAGAACAGCCCTATGCCATCGAGTGTCATGCCGGGCTTCTTGTCCATGAACGGATTGTGGGCGTTGACATGATAGAACATCCTGTTGATGCCAAGAGCGTAATTACGGTCAAGGAGTGTCTTCAGAGATGCCGGAGATTCATCCCAGGTGCCGCGCACCTCGGTGAAGCCTTCGGCCTGAACTATGTTTTTGCCATAGATATGTGCGCCGTGTATGGCGTCGAGCATATCGTTAGGCTTGTCATGGGTAGGACTGTTGAGCCAGAACTCGCCCATAGGGAAATCAACCTTGTCATAGTGAAGCATGCCGTCGCTCACCATTGTGGGTGACACACATTCGGCCGAAAACAGGCAGTCATATTCACGTGCCTTTTCGGCAAACACTGTGTAAAACACATCCACCACAAGCTCAGCCATGGTGGTGCGCACGTCGCGCAGCACTTTCTCGGACACATCGGCACTCTCCACAGGGATCCCCGCGAATAGCGGAAGATAGGGCATGAGGTCATATCCGCGACGTTTTCTGAATTCCGAGGCAAAATTTTCACTCCAGTTCTGGCTTCCACATTCCCAGCTGTCTATGTGCATGTATTTGAGCACACGGCGTGCCAATTCGGGATCAACATTCCTGAACACAGCACCGAACCAGTTGTCAAACTGTTTTGCAACAGCTTCCTTACTGAACTTGTCGCACTCCAGCCCCTTTCCTGCACCGCCTGTGGCATTGGTGTGCCCGGTAGATGTATGGCCTATGCGCAACACACGCCATTCGCCTTCGGGAAGAGACGCTGAAAGCCGGCCGTCAACCGACGATGGAGTCAGATCTACGATCTCATCAAGCCTCACACACATCGACTCGGGAAGATCCTTCCCGGATGTGGCTTCAGCCACACGCCATACACGCCCGGACTTGCCTTCCCAATGATTTATCTTCGGCTCACCGCTAAGGATTATGTCATTGACCTTCAGATTAGGTTTCCACTTTGCGTTGTCAAGATCCTCGCTACCGGGTTCGCTCCCCTCGGGAGTCCAATAGAACCTGAAATATCGTGATGTAGTCTCAGGCAGAGTGTAGGTGTTGTTCTCGTCAGTGTTCTGCCACCCATGGCGCGCCGGGACAAGCTGCTTGACCTCGCGGAAATTCCTGCCGTCATCGCTTGCCATGACTTTCAGACGGTTAGCCTGATAACCGTTACCTTTAAGCACAACCTCAAGGCTGCGCGCTGTGACAGGCACGGCATATTCATACTGAATCCAGCATGGCACCTGGGAACGTATGGTGCCCTTGTCATCGATACTTACACCTTTACCCTCGGGCACATCGCCGGCGATATTTCCAACCGTCACAACCGGCTTTTCCTGTATAGCACTCCCCTTTACAGGGACAGCGTAGACAGCAATATCCTTGTAATATCCCTCCTTGGTCTCAGGCTGAGGCAAAAGCAGGTCCATGATCTCGCCGCCCGATATGCAGGTGTCGGCTATCACCACCTTCTGCATCGATTCCTCAGGAGTGATCCATGGACCTCCGGCAAGAGCGAAACCGTCACATATATGCATGCCGAGCTTCAGACCGAGACTGTCGGCTATCTCCATGCTCCTGCCTACAAGCCGCCACCATTCAGGTGAGAGCTGTGGAGCTTTACCATTATATTCAGGAGCCATCTCCACCGTTTTAATCGGCATAAGGTACGTGCCTCCGAGACCGACATCCTTCATTGCCTGAAGATCAGCCTTCAGGGCCTCCTCATTGACAGCCCCGAACATCCAGTACCAGAATGACCAGGGACGGGATTCAAAAGAGGAAGGATCGGCAAACTCCTTCTCAAGTGTCGGGAGGGCCGACATGCTGAGAGACAGAGAAGCCGCCAATATAAAAATCTTGCTTCGAATTCCCATTATTATTCAAATCTTAGACCTATACGACCCTTATACTCACCGCTCACCCACTTGGGCTGTGACGACGGACCGACAAGATCGGTGGTATTCACCTTGTTTCTCACAGGCGGGATCACCTCCATGACGGCGATGCCGGTCTTGGGAAGATTATAAAGTATGTGGTCACGTCCATCGCGCGGTTCGTAGACACCCACATAACTGTCCGGTGTCTCATTGACAATAACTATATCGCCATCCTTGGTGCGGATATCCATCCAGTCCACGTTAGCGAAATAGCCCTTGAATTCAGGATAAGTGAAACTCTCGGCCGGTATAGGATCATTGTAATCATTCTCCCATACACCATACTGCGGACCATGCAGACGGTTCTGCCATACACGATACGGACCGTCACCGACCCAACGCTTGCTCAGCACCTTTTCCTCAGGGAAGTCAAACTTCACTCCCATCAGGTCTATGACTCCGTTGAAATTATATGTAAAATCAAGTGTAGAGGACCCGTCGGGGGCAATAGTCCAGACAGCTTTATCAAAGTTACCGAGCCTGTAATCGGCCGTTACGACCACATTGTCGCCAACAGTCTCAGCTTTTATTCCGGAAAGCTTACCGGCATCGTCAAACTCAGTGTACTGAGTCTTTTTCTTCTCGGCTTCCTTGTCATCATGATTGTAGAAACCATCCATGGAACGGTCAGAACGCTTGGCAACGACCACACGCGGACCATCCGTGAGAGCGATGTGGCGTCCTTTGACATCCACGCCCTTGAGCTGACCGTCAGTCATGCTGAAATGATAAGTCCTGCCATTGGCTGTCACGAGAATCTGACCGTTCTCCTCCTTCCACACAGGGGCTGAGCCTGAAGGCTTGACAATCGGCCTCTCCTTTCCGGTTATCTGGTGTGACCATGTGAAAAGGTCCTTTCCATCCTTGTCTGTCACTGTAAGTTCAAGTACATCGGCTGCAGATTTAAGAGCAGGTATGTTCACTGTCCCGGACTGACGTGCTGCTATATCGGGGAAGCTTACCTTACCTTGTGCCACAACCTCAGGAGCCGACTTAGATCCAGGAGCGGGCATGCCGAGCTGTCGCCAGCGGAGTGAGCACCCTTTGAGACTGTTGAAGTCATAACGGTTCTCTATATTGAGGACACCGTCAAAATTGCGGTCGAAAGACTTGTTCATTATCTGTATCGGGCACCACACTTCCTTGATAGTCCAGTAGCTGCCCTCCTTCTCATGATGAGGACCGACTATGCCGTCGGCACCGTAGTTGCCGCAGTTGTCGATGAATCCGTCCATATCCACACGCTTCACACCCTCGTCGGCAAGTACCCACAGGAAGCCGCCGGCACAGCGCGGATGTTTACGCATCATCTCCCAATAATCATAAAGCCCGGCTCCATGACCTCCGTCATACAGACCGTGAAGAAACTCGGTAGGCATGAATATTTCCGGAAGTCTCATGTAATTCTGGCTTTCACCATATGAACGATAGTGCATTGTCTCGAATCCGCCGAAATTGCCCTGCGGATGCAACACCGGACGCTTCTGCGGATCATACTTATGGAACTCGCCGTTGAGCTCATCGTTCCATCCTTTTTCATTTCCGTTGCTCCACCATATGATCGACGGATGGTTCACATCGCGCATCACCATCTCCCTGACGAGCTTCTGACCGTTGATAGTCTCATGCTTGCCATGCCAGCCCGTAAGTTCACTCATCACATAAAGGCCGAGTGAATCACATATCTCATAGAATTCCGGATCGGCAGGATAATGGGACAGGCGCACGGCATTCATGTTCATCGACTTGATAAGCTCGACATCCTCAAGATTCTTTTTCCAGCTGAGTGTGCGGCCGCTCTCCGGGCGGAAACTGTGACGGTTGACACCACGGATATTAATCTTTTTTCCGTTGATATACAGTCCGTCACTCTCACGCACCTCTATGGTGCGGAAACCGAACTTCTCGGTCTCCTTATGCAGCACCTTGCCCGAGGCGTCGGAAAGAGTGAAGACCGCCTTATACATATCGGGGGTCTCGGCATTCCATGTAGCCGGAGAATTGACCTTGAACTCCACACGTGAGTCACCCTGCCCGGGGCGTAAAGGGGTCACGTTCTCCGCAACGACCTTCCCGTTCTTATCGAGGATCTCAGTGGTTATCTTGCCGTTCTCAACCGGCATGCTCAAAGTACAGTCGGCAGTGAAAGAGCCATCGGCCTTGGCATCAATGGCAATATGCTTCAGATTGAGAGCCGGGCGTGCGATCATGAACACAGGACGCCACAGGCCTCCGAAATTCCAGTAATCAGCCCTGCGCTCGGCAAGGTTTACACCGGCGTTTTCGCTCTCCTTCGAGACAGTCACCTCTAGACGGTTTTTCTTTCCAGGACCGAAGAACACACGGTCGCTGACGTCATGGGTTATGCGGTAAAAACCGCCATGATGCTTCGATCCGCCCTTACGTCCGTTTATCAGTACTTCAGTATCAGTCATTGATGCCTCAAATATTAGCTCGATCTGCTTTCCCCGCCATGACTCGGGAAGCTCAAACTCATATTTGTATTTACCTTTTTCATCGGCCACACCCTCGGGAAAAGCCTTGCCGTAGAATTTCATGCCATACTGATATGTGCCGAATCCCTGAAGCTCCCAGCATGAGGGAACCCCGATCTTCTTCCATTCGCCGGAATTATTGCCGTCAGTGCACATGAAATCCCATTCGACCATGTCGTCGCATCCTTTTCCCGACAGGTAAAGACGCTCTGTGGTCACGGACTGTGCCATCATAGCCATGCCTGCAAGCATGGAGCAGATAGTTACTACTGATTTTTTCATTATATGGTTAGATTTAATTTCTATAAAAAAGTTTAAACGTACCGGTTAAAATCCCACAGGCGAGAATCTCACATTCAGAGAGTGTGGGCCGGGTGTTATCGAATATTTCTTAAGGACACCCGGGCCGCAGCTGCTGTTGCCAAGTCCAAGCACAGCGGCATCGAGACTCAGATACATCTTTCCGCTGTCCTTAAGATCACAGTCATGTGTGACCGAGGCAATGTCGTTGACCGAGAACGGGAGTGCCGATGCGGATATCAGATCACCGACTGCAGTGACACGCAGACCGCGCCCTGACTTGTCTGTAATAGAGATCTCCGCCACTGATTCTATGTTGCCTGAATCCTGCGGACGCGGATAATGCGTGTACAAGTCTCCGGCTTTGCCGCTCCACCTGCCTATCCCGGCCGCCTCATGGCGGTCAGGATATGTCTCCATAGGCCCATAGCCAAACCAGCTTACATTGTCATATGAGCCGTCGGCCACAAACACGCTTCCGAGACGCGGTAGCTCCGGCAGCTCTCCCTGACGTCTGTAGGTCTGGTTAAGGTCGATTGTTCCATCACCATACACAGTGTAGACACTCTCCACATATATCGATCCGGAGGCATACTGATATTTCTGAGATGATCTGACCGTCACATTCCCGTCATTCTCACTCCACACAAGGGATTCACATTTCACGGCAGGTGAGTCAATCCGATTCTTGGTCCAGTCCTTGGCAAGCCAGTTGCCGAAACTCTTGTCGTTGTCGGTAGGAGCGCGGAACGCCTGAAAATGAGAGCCTTCGACAATTTTCTTTCCTCTATAGGAAATTCCGGTGAGATTGCCGGTGAGACGGCTCCACAGGGCAGAGAACTTCTTGCCGGAGACTGTTATATCATCACCATTTTCAGTAATTTCCAATGCTCCTTTACCGGCTTTACGCGCTACGGATTCAAGCATATTGTCATTTAGTATCAACTGACAGCCCACGATCTCATGTCCGACAGGAGCCCAGTCGGAAGCAGCCTTAAGAGTCACTGACAGGTTCAGGCGCAGATCCGAATCGGCCGCCTTCACTTTCCTGAGATCGACTGTCATGACACCCTTCTCACCCGGTGCAAGATCCGGCAGTGACACCTGTCCACCTTTTCCACGGACTCCGTCAATAACAGGAGTCCATGTGCAGTCATAGCCTGACAGGCCGATATGATGATTGCGGTTGACAATCTCGATCTCCACCTTCCCGGATTCCGGATCGTAGGATTTCAAAGCAAAATGTACCGGACTGTATACGGTCTTGACCTCATAATATTTCGGATTGAGAGAACGGTCGGCAAAAACGACACCGTTCATGCAGAACGCTTTCAGATTGGGCTTATCGCCAAAATCACCGCCATACGACATCTGCACCTTCCCGTCGGGACGCTTCTTCTCTATGCCCTGGTCAACCCAGTCCCATATGAAACCTCCCGCCATACGCTTGTTGCTGTATATCTCATCCCAATATTCACGGAAATTGCCCAACGCATTTCCCATACAATGGGCATACTCACTTGTGAGCACAGGGCGTGTATCGTTGTCTCTGAGAGCTATCGAGAGCAGCCTTTCCCAACGTGCATTCTCGGCGCGTTCCTTGTCATCCCCCTCCTTTATGCCGGGATTGAGATATTCATCCTGAACGCGCGGATAGAAGCGGCTGATTATGTCGACCGTGGCAGGATCGGGGTTTCCGTCGACACCCTGCGCCCCCTCATAATGCACCGGACGCGTGGGATCAAAATCATGAAGCCAGGCCGAGATTGCGGCAAAATTCGGTCCATAGCCGCTTTCATTGCCCATGCTCCAGAATATGACTGAAGGATGGTTTTTATCGCGCTCCGCCATACGCACCGCACGGTCAAGGAACGCTGCATGCCAGTCAGGTGTGCTCGCGAGTGTACCACGAAGCCCATGTTCCTCTATATCAGCCTCATCCATCACATATAAGCCAAGAGAGTCACACAATTCATACCACCGCGGATGATTGGGATAATGGCTTGTGCGTACTGCGTTTACATTGGCCTGCTTCATAAGTTTTATATCCTTGAGCATGAGTTCTTCGCTCATCACTCTGGCTGTGCGCGGATCATGCTCGTGGCGGTTGACTCCACGGAATCTTATAGGCTTGCCGTTGACAAGCACCTGACCATCTTTAACCTCCACGCTGCGGAATCCCACCTTGCCGGCTGCACGTTCCACCACCTTGCCTGAACCGTCAAGCAACTGAAGGCTGAGGCTGTAAAGACATGGAGTCTCTGCTGTCCACTGCTTCGGACTGCTGACCCTGTGGGATATCCTGCCCAGTTTACGCGGACCTCGCTGAGGATACCACTCATTCATCACCGATGCCTTGTGGTCAAGATCAAGAATCTCCTTTATAGGCACAATAGTGTCAAATGTGACGACATCGCCATCAGCAAGTTCGACACGCAGAGAATAGTCATCTCCGCGCTCACCGTTGTATACCGCAAACTGCGGGTCGAGCTGGAAAATGAAATCGCGATAATCCGAATCAGGTAGTGTGCGCACCGTGTAGTCACGCAGACGGACGTCTGGGGTATGGAAAAGTGTCACGTCCCTATGAATTCCGGCAAAACGCCAGAAGTCCTGATCCTCGAGATAAGATCCGTCACTATACTTGTAGACCTCCACAGCTATGTCATTCTTACCGGAATGTATGTAAGGGGTGACATTGAATTCCGACGGTTCCATGCTCCCCTGGGAATAGCCTGCATACTTGCCATTGATCCATACATAGAAAGCACTCATAGCACCGTCAAAACGGAGAAATGTCTGTCCATTGCCAATCCATGACGACGGCACCTCGAACTCTCGCCGATACTGCCCTGTGGGATTGCGCTCCACAAATGCTGTGAAATTCTCCTTGGGTGTATCGGTCACATACGGAGGATTGATCCTGAATGTGTATCCAGCAGAGGCATATATAGGCGTGCCGTAACCGTTCACCTCCCATACGGCCGGGACAGGGAGCACAGCCCAGGATGAATCATTGAATCCCGGCTTCTCAAAGCCAACCACCCTCCCCTCGGATGTCGGAGACCAATGAAAACGCCAATCACCGTTGAGCGACACGGAACGGTCACCCCTGACATCCCCGTAAGGTATGAATGCTGAACGCGCAGGCTCACGGTTGACCTGCAGTATGTGGTGGTTCTCCCAGTCGCGGGGGACGCGTGATACCGCCGCCGACATAGTTGTCAGCGATACCGCAAAAAGGAGTGAGAACGTCAAATGTCGGTACATATGTTATTCCTTGCTGAATTGCTGATTTTTTTACTGAATTTCCAATGAATCAAATGCCACACCGCTGAGATCAGGAGCCGAGAGCAAAACCTTGTAGGTTCCGGCATTTATATACGAGCCGGTAGTGGTGCTGAGCATACGCCATTTCTCAGGAGTGTCCGGCAGACTTATGGTGTCATCCTTGAGCACGGCTCCATTGGGAGCGATCAGCTTGAAATTTATTGCCACAGGGCCCTTGTTTGTGTTCATGAACTTGAAACGCAACGCATACACCTGGGCAAGACCGGTTGACACGGTCCACTCAATCGAGCCCTCGCCACTGAAGAAAACGCCTGTCTGCTTCTTGAATTCCTTGACCTCATGCTTGCCTGTGCATTCAGCCTTCTCGGCCTCATAGGTCACAGCTGCACGTGCATTCTCATCCTTTGGCAGAAGTTCCGGAGGCATTTTCTCAATGACATCCCTGTCTGCATCTTTCCAGCTCCATGTAGTGTTTCTCGCCTCGGCAGCCTTCACGTTGCGGTCGAGAGTCGCGACAGCAATAGCTGAAATCACAGCCTGACCGGCCTTTACCTCAGGGAAACTTATGGACAACATGCCATCGCGTACATCACAGTCAACCACTTTCTTCAACAACCGATCATGTCCGGCTTCAGCCCACACATCAAGGTCATCAATCACAGTGCTGTCATTGACCGCGATGTCAAATATCCGCAGCCCCTCACAGTCAGAGCCTTCACCGCCTCCGGTGCCATGCCACGGCTCTATGAAATAGAGCTCGACACGGTATCGTCCATCGGGAACGGGGAGATTGTATGAAAGCTTATGCCGTCCGAAACGGAACCGCTGCATAAGTTCCCAATCATTGGTGCCTGATATTGGATCGGGAGTTGACCGCTGGCTTGCAAGATAGGGTGACAGCCCTTTGAAGTCCTGTGCCCATGAACGTGAGTATATAGAATCATCGGCAAGCCACTTCTGACCGAACTCATCGGTATAGGCGTCTCCGCCACAATTTATGCGGTAGATATAATTGTAACGGTCATCCCCTTTCAGGCTTACAGATCCCGGGGACATCAAGGCTGAGTAGCCGGGAGCTTTTTCAAGATTGTCGAGGACTATCACATCCTCAGCCACCTTTTCTCCATCATGGTATCCCACGGCACGGAGAACATTGTATCGCACAGGCACATCCTTCCATTCCATATGTGTCCCTATGCCGCCCTTGGTCCTTATGCCGAGACTGTTGGCATCGACAGCATCGTTGTACAGGCGCACAGAATCACAATTGCTGTAGACCTGTACAGTGGCATTGCGCGCCGACTTGAAACGATCGCGCCACGAGTGAGACACTATGTACACAAACGGGTCGACCGACGCATCAGTGTAATTGGATTTGTACATATAGTACACGTCAGCCGGTTCCTCCCAAGGGGATACAAGCCCTTTGTAGTTGAACGGACCCACCTTGTCAATACGGCGGTAAGCCTCATCAGGCTGACGTCGGCCCGGATTGTCATGACTGCTGTATATCCACTGGTAATGGCCGCACACACTGTCCTTGGCCTGCTCGGCAAGACGCAGTTTGGTCTCCATGAGCTGGCACATACGCTCCTCGCTCCAAGGACCTTTGGGATCGAACTCTCCCGGTTCGGTATGGAATCCAAGCGTACGCCATGCACCGTATTCGCCGTTGAGCAGCTGGTTTGACCCAGCAAGCTCGCGGCCATAGGCATTGACATCACCGCCATAAGTGCCGCTCCAGTTCTGTATCACATTCCAATCGGTACCTTCACCGCCATTGCAAGTGGTGATCACACGCATATCTCGGGCCATAGGATCCATCTCACGGATAATATCTGCACACTCACGGGCAAAATCACGCGGAAGAGTACTCTCATTCTGCAACCCCCACATCACCACCGACGGGGAGTTCCTGCGCTCCTTGACCCACTGGCGCAGAAGTTTCTTGAAATTTTCGCGGAATTCAGGGGTGTCATACCATATATGAGCCGAGAACTGGGGCCAGAAAAGTATGCCCTCCTTGTCCCAATATTCCTGATAACGAAGATTATGCGGCTGATGGGCATCACGCACCGAATTGAATCCGGCATTCTTTATCTGCTTTACACGCGCTTCGATCTGTTCATCACTGAACGCGTGGGACGCGCCAAACTGGTGCTCATACTCGCACACGCCGTTGATAAACACAGGCTTTCCGTTGAGTATGAATCTACGGTCACCGTCATTACGCTTTACAGGCCAGCTGAATGACCGTATGCCATAAGGAGTGGACACCTCTTCAGTGGTCTTGCCGTTGCGTTTCACCATTGAAGAGAGTTTGTAAAGATACGGATCCTCCGTGTCCCACAGATGTACATCCGCAACCGGCGAGGACTGGGTGACCACACGGGTCTCGCCGGGCTCGAGTGTCAGATGCTCGGTGAGACGGAACACCTGCTTGCCGTCGGCATTGCTGAACTTATTGACAAAATCAAATGTCGCAGGCCTGTCGGAATAGTTCTTCAACTCGGTCTCTATAAATACCGAATCACAATTGGCATTGTTCCATATATGCACACCGAACGGTTCCACCCTCACCTCGTCAGTAATCTCGAGTTGCACGGGACGGAATATACCGAAAGGCTGCGAGCCTTCACTAAATCCCCATTCGGAGGAGCATCCCCCACATACCCAGGGCATGTCGGAAATCATCTCGGGATGTTCGGCAAGAATTTCGAGAGTGTTCTTGCCTCCATAATTAAGACAGTCACTCACATCAAATGTCAGAGAGGTACGTCCTGAGGGATGACGGCCGAGATCATGGCCGTTAAGCTTTATATTGCCATATGAGCCAACACCTTCGAGATTTATGAAATACCGCTTGCCGTCAATACGCTCCGGCACATCAAAATCACGTACATATGTAGCATTGCCGTGAAGATTGCCATGCGTGAGCTGACGATAACCGTAATAGTCATCCCAGTTATGCGGCACAGACACTTTTATCGACTTGCTCTTATCGTCGCCGAGCCATGTGGTCCAATCCTGATCGAGATTGACAACCGTGCGTCGTCCGACAGCCGGACGAGCCGGGAACCGCACTGCGGAACGTCCCATCGGCTTGCTTGTCGCCACAGCAATGCCGCGCTGCTCCGCATTATTCACGGCACAATAGAAATGATACACCACTCCATTGTGCTTCACAAGATAGCTCTTGTGGGCAAAAAGCTCGTCATATTGTTTAGTCGGGAAAATCAGGTCGTCGCCCTCCCAGTCATCCCACGTAACCATATCATAGCTGCAGGCAAACGTATTGAACGCCTTGTAGGGACGTGAAGGATTGAACGCCGAGAAATAAAACATCACATAAAGGTCACCCATCTTCTGTATCTGGGCATCACCCGTAATGGTGCCTTGCGCCTCATGTGTGAACACAGGATTGCCCTTATAGCGACGCCACTTTCTCATATCGTCGGACAGGGCTATGCCTATGCGCTCTCCCTTGATGTTGGTCTCGGGATTTATACCACCGGCATTGTAGTACATGACAAAAGGTGCGCCAAGTGTCCTGGCATCGTCCTTATACACAGTGCTTTTATATTGTGTAAGTCCTTCCCACCACTGGGTGTCCTTGTCGTTGATCGACAATATCGAACGGTCAAGGCTCTCCCATTCATGAGCTGTGCCGGGATTGCCCTTGGTCCATGCAAGGCCTACATAAAGCGGTGCATTCACAGCCTCATAGCCGGTACCTTCACCACCTATATAGGTCATATAATATTTACCCTTGAAACTCTGTATGGCATAGCTCCCTCCCCACGTCCAGTCAATCAGACCCGGGAAGCCACCGCGCTGGTTTCGATCCCATCCCTTTTCCTTATAGGACAGGATGCGCCCGAGAGTATTCCAGTGCAGGAGGTCATCACTTTCGGCAAGCCACGTCTCATATCCGCGACCATCCGTGCCCGAACGACCGTTGTAGACCACATAGGTCATATACCACTTGTCACCTTCACGGAACACGGTAGGGCAATCTATTTTATGATTATTGTCCTGTGGAGCTACGACAAGTCCATACTTATAGGGAGTACGCGACTCACGGTATACCTCAGCCATGCGTTCCTGGCTCACATGACGCTGAGCCATCGCACCTATGGCGACTATAATGGAGAGACAGGTTGATATAAACAGTCGTTTCATTATTCAAATGCCTTTTTATTAAGAGGTTTTCAATAGAAAAGCCAATCCATAGCCTCGTCGGCACCGGCAAGAGCGGCATTGCGAGGCTTGATATCATCGGATGTGAATCCGAGCACAAGAGTGTAACCTTTCGGAAGGAGCAGCGAATGGCTTCCGGGATTGAAACTGTAAGCATGCACATTAGCCAACGGCATCTTGTCAAGATGTATTGCATTGGTCAGCACAGGCTCTGCCTGGCCATATTCATTGGCCGAGGCGTCAGTCTCGAGTTTCGGAGCCTTGGCATATTTCTTCTGATCGTCCTTGAAATATCCCACGAGCAGTCTGACAGGAGTCTTGCAGGTGAAATCTATCTTCGTTCCATCCTTGCGCTGGCTATCGCCATCAACGCGGAATGCGGTCAGGCCCTCAAGTTCAGGCGCGAGACCTTTCACCTTGGCATCCGGCATATTGGAAAGCAGCGACACTCCGTCAGAAAGCCTTACACGAGTCCATGGTCCGGAGACTGTGACGTCAGCATCCTTGAGCGGCACTACAGTTTCCTCAGTATCAGAATACTTTCCTGCCGCCTTGTCCTTGAGCATGGCTATATTATTCCTGAAGTTTTCAAGCTCATTCTGATAGTGGACATACAGTTCAGCCCATGTCTTGTTCTTTCCGCCATCGCCTGCTATGGGAATGCGGCGCATGTTGGTCTGCATACTGTTGGCATAGAGATACGTGCCTTTTGTAAGATCAACCAGCTGCCTGTAATAGTCAAGACTCTTCTCAAGATACGGCACAGCCGCATCGAGATATTTCAGATCCTTGGTCCACTGATAATTGAGCACCTCGCGTGCAGCCTTGACCTTATTGTCAAAGAAGTAGGCAAACAGGCGGTAACAATGCATGTCGTTGCTCAGACGTGCAAACTCATCCTTGTTGACCTTTGCTTTACCCTCGATACTCTCTATGGCCTTGACTGCATTGTCGCCGTGAGCCACACACTGGGCGGTGATATCGAGCGGGAGCTCTCCTACATGAGGCTGTCCCTTATGTCCCTTTTCAACATATTCTATAAGCTTCTCACCTTCGGGACCGCAACTCTCATAGAATCCCGGATAGATAGTGTACTTGTATGGGTTCACAAGCTGGCTCATAAACATGCCGAGAAGAAGTGTCTGACGGTTCCCTTCGGTGATACCGAAACGGCGCAGAAGTTTTGGAGCGATCTCGCCGGACTCCTCGAAAGCCTCGCGTATTGCAGCTCCCTGATCATCGGAAAGACCATAGGTGCGTGCAAAACGATGATTCCAATACTTTATTTCGTCATTTCTGTCACGCCGGCAGTTCCAGGCATATCTGCCCCAACCCTCGTACCATGTGCTGTCGCGCACGAGCTGAAGCTCGCGGCCGCCGGGGATGCTGTCGGCCGAATAAGGCCAGTCCCAATAAGAAGCCTGCGGATAGAGATGCAAGGCATTTGCGCCATGCACGTCATGCATAGCCTGTACAGCCTTCTGGGTAAAATCGGGAGAGCTCCAACGCCATGGCTCGAGATTGGCAAGTATGTGCACATTGCTTATATGCACGCTTCCGAGCGAGCTAAGGCCGCGGTGGATCTCTGTCCAGGGCCCACGCGGCTCATATGTGGTCAGCGACTCACCGTTGTATTTGTGCATGGTATAGAGATTCTTGTATAAAGGAAGCGCGGCATCCATCACCATCTTGCAATCTGTGTCATGGGCACGCAGCAACAACGGCGGCTCGTCAGTGCGACCGAGCTTGGCAAGACCATCCTTCACACCCGGAATTATAGTCTCGGTAAACCACACCACATCATCCTCATAGGTGTCCATGGCCTCTCCGAGACACACAAGAAGCCCAACATTAGGATATTTCTCTATAAAAGCTGCCACACTCTTGCGCGTATAATCGCTAAGAAGAGGGCTTATAGGACGGTTACGGTCCTGCGTCTTAAGTCCGTAATGCTCGGCAAATGGTTTGGAAAGGAGTATGTTATAGAACATCTGTATCACAAATATGCCTCGCTTGTCGGCCTCGCTTGTTATGAAGGAATACATCTCTTCATTCTTTCTGAAGGTCTCGTCGTCAACCTCGACAGCAAACGGATAGTCCTCAAGCTTGACAAGCGATGCAAACGGATGTCCGTTCCAGAGATAAAGAGAATTCATGCGGTTGGAGACAAGCATATCCAGATACTTCACCCACAGCTCCTTGTCATAGAACCATGGAAAATTCTCCGGTGTATATGGATACTCATACACCGCACGTCCGGGAAGCAGATATGGCTTCTGCACACCCACACACGCGCCACGGAGCACCATCTCGGGCGCATCAGTGAACTCAGCCGGGACACTGTCAAGACTGCCGCCTGATGCGACACGGTCTATGACCTCGCGACAGCCGTATATGACACCGGAACCGTCATTGCCGACAACATTCACCGTGTCATCAACCACTGTTATCGTAAAGCCCTCCTTCGGGCCTACACTGTCGGCAGCGATTGAGAGTCTTATCACCTTTGTACCCTCCGGAGCACCATCCATGGAAGGCAACACGTCGTAGCCCATGGTGTGCAGAACGGAATCAAGATGCTCGGCTGCGAACACAACTCTGTTGGAAGCATCCCCGGGATAATCTATGGTCACCGATTGCCGGCCTGAACATCCCCATACAGCCATCGCTGCAACCGCGACCGCTGAATATCTCAATATGTCAATTCTCATCAGATATGCTTGTATTTGACTGTTATTTCATCGTGTGTATCCACATAGAGGCGATAGCTGTCATCACCCGTCTTCTCAAACTTACCGTAGGAAGACTTTGGGAAGTTTCCGGACCTTATGTTGAGATATCCCTTCCCTTCGGTGGCTCTGACGCGTATCTCCTTGTCATTCATATAGACCGATATGTCTCCGTCGGGAGTAGGTACACTCCCCTCCATCCATTTCAGGCCACCGAGCACCGGTGTGATAGAGAATTCCTCATAACCCGGCTTGACAGGCACAACTCCCAGATAATATTTTCCGAGCAGATATATGGGACTTGCCCCCCATGCGTGACACAGGCTCTTGCCGTAAGGACGCCCGTACATGGCAAGATGCTGCGTGCCAGAATCAGTCGGGACATATTTCTCCCAGAATGATGTCGCGCCTTCACGGAGCATGCCGCCCCAATAATCCTTCATTTCCTTAAGCACCTGTTCCTGCATGCCACGACTGCATAGCGACTCAAGCTCATAGAAACGCATATACGGTGTGGTGATTGCGGGGACTTCGGGATTCAGCATCACGTTCTCCATCACGGATTTGGCTGTAGGCTCGTCAAAGAATCCGTAATTTATGGCAAACATGTTGGCAAACTTGTTCACCTGATCACTTTTCCTGCCGTTCTCGACATTATGGACAAGAGCCTGACGCGACTCATCCCAGAACACGGGCATAAGCTTTGCACGCAGTTCACCGGCAAGCTTGCTGTAACGTCCGGCATCGGCGGTGTCCCCTACTATATCGGCACACAGCTTCATGGTCTCAAGGCTCTTGCAGAATAGCACCTGTTCAAACGATAAGGCACCCTGCTTGCTCATAGGGAAATCAGCCCAGTCCACAAACACCCAGTCTCCGGTCATCCCCTCAAGCATTCCGTCCTTATTGGTACGTCCGAGCACATACTCCATGAGCGACTGCATCTTGGGATAGATCTCCTTCACGAACTCCTTGTCACCGGTATAAAGATAGTAGTCATATATACCGTTGAACCAGTAGAGAGTATAGTCCATGATGGTATTGATATGTGCTGTGACAGGATCTTTGCCACGCAGAAGGCGAGTGGTGCGCTTTACAGTAGGGCTGTCAAAAAACAGATAATAGTTCATAAGATAGCTCTGCACGGCATCACCACTCCACACCCACCGGTCACGCTTTATGCCGTCGATAAAGAACTCACGTGTGGTGAGATGCATGGTGTAGGCACCGACATCCCATATACGGTTAAGTTCCGGGTCGCTGCATCGGAACGAGCCGCGGTATTCCACAGGTGCATACTCATAGAGCATCGCCACATCTCCGACCTCGACTCCGGCCTCAGGAGCCACATACACATATCTGTAAGCCTTTGTATTGTCAAGCGTATAATCTCCGGATTTGCTTACCGACACACCGGTGGCAAGATCGCACACCTCATCTGCCGAAAAGCGTAATTTGTCAAGAGTCTCGCAATGCCCGAGGTCAAGAGCCTCCTCCGGACTCTCGCCGTAATATATGTTCACAATTCCATCGCCCTCTACATTCTTGAGCACAATGCGTCCGAAAGTCTCTTTGCCAAAATCATACAGTCTGCCTCCGTCGACAGTCTTATCCTCCACAGCGACATATGCCATAGGCTCCGACCTCAGAGGTGACACCTTTGATGGAGGAGTGTCTATGTCATTGAAATTCCAGGACCCGGCAAGAGCATACTCGGTGGCGGAAGTGTCGCTCGCCTTACCGCTCTCGTCAATCCATTCCTTATCCTCATTGGTGACTTTCCAGGACCCATCACTGTTGACAGTCCTGCCCTTTACATATATGGCAGGAGGTGTCGACTGGTTCCACACCTTTATATTCAGGCTGTGCTTGCCGGCCGGCAGAGTGAATCTGTCGGGCATTCCGAACTGGAGTTTGCCGTCAAACTTGACATTATACCTCCCTTCGGCAGCAATCTCAATCTCTTCGGGCTGGTCCAGATCGATCTGCTTGCTGAACTCCACAGTCACAAAATGGCTGTCAGTCTTCCAGAAGGGTGGGAAGAAAGCACCGCGCTCGGTACGTTTGTTGTTCATCCGGTTACCGAGCCATATTTCATAGTCGCCCGGATACCATATCCAGGTCTGGGCTGATGCCGCCGAAGCTAATGTCAACAAGCCAATCAATGTCACCCATTTCTTGCTCATGGCTGATTATAAGGTTTTAAGGTATTGATATTCTTTTGTAAGTCCGGCATTTTCCTTGATTTTAGGATCAACGTTCGGACCATTGTTCTCCCATACGTTGCCGGGACCGTTGGCATTCTTAAGATATTTCTCACCTTCAGTCCAGTTGTCCTTCACTGTGATGAAGGAGGAACCCTCATCGGTGTAAAGATAGAACCAGTGATCAGGATCGTGGGCATAACCCGGCACATAGATGTCACGCACACAGTTCTCAGTCACCCAACTGTGAGGCTGTGAGCCGAGGGTGTACACACCCGCCACATCATACATGTGCCGTGCGTAATGGTGTATGAGATTGGCATGCACACGGTTGTTGCGCATGCAGTTGACGGTGCGCGTCCAGCCCCATCCGAGACTGATGCCGCTGTAGGATACGTCATTTATCTCGTTGTGCTCGATATCTATATCCTTGACATAACCGGCTGCTATGCCGAGCGTTCCCCAGTCCTCATTGGACACATCCGTTATAAGATTGTTGGATATGACAAGACCGGAACATACTTCTCTGCCGTCCGAGGGGTCATAAGGCAGATGTGTCTCAAGCGAGGCCGGGCTGAAACTTCCCGCCACAATGCCGCTGCCGGCTATGTCGCGGAACAGACAGCCCTTTACAAGTCCCCCTTCGGTGCCCCATTCATAATCGAGGCCCGACGAGCCGAGATGCTTGAAACGACATCCTATGAAATCGATATCCTTTGCTCCGCTCACATTCACCGCAGCTGCAGGACGGCCAAGCCACCCCTGATTGTCGAGCTTATGATTCTGATAACGCTCCATCTTGGGGCTTATCTTATAGCCGTCAGTCATGTACATTCCTGCCTGAAGAGGCACATGCCCCATGACGGAAGGACGCATCCAGGTGGTGTACTCGAAGCCGATGTTCTCAAATTTCACATTCTCCACCGGGCGGTCGAGCGTGCCCTCCACATTGACAAGCGTCTCCACAGCAGGCACGACTGCATCCGTGACAGTCTCGCCCGGATAAGGATAATAATACACCTTACGGGTATCTATGTCATGATACCACTCGCCCGGGGTATCGAGAAGTTCTTTCGCATTGGTGAGATAGAAGGCCGAATTATGACCGTTGTCCGTAACCATAGGACGTGGCCATGGATGCTCGAACTGTATCCGGCTCTCGGGGTTATGGAACCTGACCGCCGCGCTGTCGCCATGCATTTCTATGGATTTAATGCGCAGATTGGCAACACACCACATCTCATGAAGCACCATCTCGGCATAGGGAGACTTACGTATCGCCTTCACAGCCTCGGCGGGGACCCACAATATCTCATTGACCGGATCGTTGCCTATGATCCTGTGCATCTTCTCGAAATCCTGCACATCACGCGCACGCACAGCCTTCTTCCCGTTGACGTAGAGCTGACGGAAATCAAGCGGACGCCCGTTGAACGATGGCGCGTCCGCCACAAGAAGTTTTCCCTGCCGTTTCCATCCGTCTACAGCGACGCCGCCGTTAAGCCAGGCCACTCCACCATCAGATGTTATCACTGTGGGCGACTCCGGTGAGCCGCTGTCCTCAGGGCGCACAAACACAGGCTCATACACACTATAATTGCCGGGGGCCATATGTATGGTCACACCTGACGCCACTCCAGGAAGAGCCTGACGCCGCATCTCGCGTGCCTGACGCAGGGCAGAGCCAAGAGTGGCCTTGGGTTCACCCTTGTCACCAGAATTAAGGTCATTGCCTTCGGGCGACACATATATGTCGGCCGAATATACCGCAAAAGCGGACAGAACCAACCCTGCCGCCGTGAAGAATGATCTCTTCATGATATTATTTTTTGTCTGTTACACTTGTGGAGCATCTGATTGAGCGTGGTTGACGCTTTTACAGATGCATGGCTATTGTAAGGCTATCTTGCCAACGGCAGCCATACGCTCATCTCGGCCTTGTCACGGTTGCCCCACGCATAATAAGGTATAAGAGTCACCCTGACATTCTTGTCGGCACTTCCCACCTCACGGTATAGTTTGCCGGTCCAGTCTCCGTTGTCGGCCAGACGTGCAGTTGTCTCAAGGGCAGTCATGCGGCTTCCGTCAATAGTGATGTCCTTCTCTTTGAATTCAGCATTGACCGGGATAAGCACGTCATCGATCGATTTGCCTCCGTCTATGTCAATGCTCTCAAGACAATATACGATAGGACCGCGCTTTACAGCCACATGATTGCGCGTTTCTTCCACAAGAGGATTGGATTCGAGGAGGCGTGTGCGCATCTCCATATCGAAGACAACCTCATCACCGGGCTTCCATACTCTGTCAAGAGATATATAGCTGTCAGGGGTGACATTCACCTGCTCAGGCTTGCCGTTGACACTCAGTGAAGCCTTATCGCACCATGAGGGGACACGAAGCTTGAGGGTGATATTCTCTTTTTTAGGTGTCTCGACAAACCTTAACACCACCTTGCCGTCATAAGGATAGCCTGTGTGCTGCGTCACCACGAGAGGACGCTTCTTGCCGAGAGATGTCCGCAGCTCGCTGTCGCCGTAAAGATTGCACCATAGTGTGCTGTCATTGACGGTATAAGCATAATTCTGAGCCTCGCAGATAGTGCGGAGCGTATTCGGAGGACAGCAGAAACAGCTGATGTACTCCTCGCGGGTCTTTGGCCAGCGGAGAGTATAGGGAAGATTGTCGCTCATACGGAGCGGGTTGGTATAGAAATACCGCTTGCCGTCAAGGCTTACGCCGCTGAGCACACTGTTGTAGAGAGCGGTCTCCACGATGTCGGCATACTTTGCATCGCCTGTTGACTCAAGCATGCGCCAGTTGAACAGCATGTTACCGATATTGGCACATGTCTCATTGTGCGCCGTACTGTTGGGGAGCTGATATGGGCGGCCGTAGCTCTGATGCACCTTCTGTATGCTGTCAGGCTCATAGCATGTACCGTCGGGCGAAGTGCCGTCATAAAGCGCGCCACAGGCACCCGTGACATACATCTTGCGGTTCACTATGTCGTTCCATATGCTGGTGAGGTTCTTCATCAGCTGCTCCTCACCTGTCTCGGCATAAAGGTCAGCTACACCGGCATAGAGATAGTTGGCGCGTACGGCATGTCCCATGGCGTTGTACTGGTCACGGAACGGTATGCGGTCCTGATTGTCGTCTGTCCCGTTCTCTACCAGGCCGCGTATGTTGATAAGATTGTTGGCAAGATCAAGATAGCGCGGATTGCGTGTCTCACGATACATCTCCACCACGCCCATATAATGCGACGGGCATATGGCATTGCGTGCCAGCTCGGCGGAAGCTGTCTCATAGAAATGACACAGGAAGTCGGTGGCCTTGACAGCGGCATCAAACAGGTCAGTCTTTCCGGTAGCTCTCTTATGCACAATGCCAGCCATCATAAGGTGTCCGAGATTATAAGTCTCGAAATTGAGACGGTTGGCAAACGCTCCTTTCTCATCCTCAGCACCGACTTTGGTGCCTATCACAGTCTGATCCTTGTGGAAAGCATGTGTATCCACCCCCCTGTTGCGCTCGTCGATTATCACGGGAGTGTGTATGTAACCGTCCTCCCTCTGGGCCTTTACCACCTGTCCTATGAACTTGTCCATCAGAGCGTCAAGTTCAGTATCCTTGGTGACTGCATACACTACGGCAACCGCCTCAAGCCACTTGTACATATCGCCATCGTGGAAAGGAGGTCCCCAGTGCTCTCCGGGACATGTCCCGGCTGCAATCTCGAAGTTGCGGAAACCGTGGGATACATCTGGATTGTTCCATGTGTCCCACATACTCTTAAGAGACGTGCCGCTATACACGTTGAAACGTTCCCCCCAGAATCCTCCGGTCCACTTCACTGCTCCGAGAGGAGTGTTGCTCATTATTGCATGCCGGCTATGGGAGGTGTCGGTAAGTCCGCCGGTTTGCGCCGACAAGCCAAACGAAATGACCGCGCCAGCCATTAACGCACTAATTTTTTTATACACAATCGGATGATATTAGAAATAAGTTATTTTATGTCCGCAAAGGTAACAAATTAAAATTATTTCAGCAACTTTTATTGGAGGGTTTACAATAAGAGTCATTCCTGCAGTCATCCGAGGATTCTATGCGTCAGGCCTATATCAGGTTTATAGATGTGGATACCACTGTCACTTTGTGTGCACTATGATAGCACCGTTAGACCCTCCGGCTCCATATATGCCGGCTTCCTTCAGCACCTCCACATAGTCAACGTCATTGAGGCTTATGCCGTCAAAGTCCGGCACCACCATACCGTTCAGCACAAGCACAGGCATACCACTGTCCGTTATGCTGCGCGTGCCACGCATGCTGACATCCAGCGAAGCACCATTCCCCCCGCCGCCTGTTATATTCAGTCCGGGCACGCGTCCCTGAAGGGATTCTATCACAGTGCGGTAGCCGCTCTTGCGCAATTCGTCGCCCGAAATATAATTGCTTATATTGCTGTCCGATAAAATTTTTTGAATCGAGATTAAATTGAGGGTGTGTCAAAATAGGCTCACCCTCTTTTTATAACATGTTGTAAAACACAAAACAAAGCCCTGACTTTCACAA